>Ga0099364_10000397_pt1 | contig 72453 bp, 68 predicted proteins | sample TergutTh196P3_FD_73070 | JGI IMG/M metagenome (GOLD analysis project Ga0099364, IMG submission 73070) | Microcerotermes parvus P3 segment gut microbial communities from Pointe-Noire, Republic of the Congo - Th196 P3 | ecosystem: Host-associated > Arthropoda: Insects > Digestive system > Gut ...
CAACCAACTTATTTCATTCAGAACGCTGCCATCGGAAATATATAAATCCTCGAGTTTTTGTTCGGCAATGATTCGTTGAGAAAATGCGCCCAGACAATATACGAAAGAATCAGGCCATTGACATTTCGATATGTCGTTGTCTAATCCGTACCTTATCGCAATAGATGAATAAGACGGACTGGCAATAAAATCAAATCCTGTCATTGCAGACAGCGCATTTGCCAAAATTGTTCGCTCTCTGGAGGCTGAACCGGTTATTGCAATACGTTTCATTTCTTTATCCTTTTTTTTGTGCAACTTTAATTTTAGAATTCATATTTCCCAGGCTGCCTGACATTTCTATGGATTGCCATGTTTCATTATTCAGGTTTATTACATTGACTTTAAGAAATTTAACCTCGCTGTTACATTTCCTTTCGTTGGACGGGGTCTCGCACCATACGTCAATCTCTCTCAACCACAAATTATTACTTCTTTCCCTATCTAACCGGTTCAGATGACAAAGTAACGCCTGTGTTAATTGACCGGTTACGAGTACAAAATCGGTCAACATCATTCCTGAATACATGGCGCCAATTCCTTTCTTCCTTACATCATCCTCAAATAAGGTTACGCTACCTAAAGACGTCAGGCAATTTTCGTCCAAAACAACGTCTGTGATCGAATGATCCCGCAATTTATACCCTTTCTGGTATAAATCGACTGTATGATCCGAACTCTCGCACGTCTTTGGTGGAAACACACGAGGATGGCAAACATGCAGTACTACCTGTACCGTACCTATTTGCACCTGAACGATACTTTTAACAAGATCGTCTTGAGGATTTGTTGACATGATCCTTCCCGACACTGGGATGCTGTTATAGTCAATGTTGGTGCATTGCCGCACCTTGCAAACAAACCTGCTGATCCACGACGTCTCAATGTCATCATCGCCAAAATTCAACTCCTTCACTAATAAATGTTGCGTTACTACAGCGGCAATGGAAACAAACTCGGTTGTACCCAGGTGCGGCGTAAGACTCTTGCCATTTTTTTTCGACCAGCCGTCGTCAGTTCCAACATTGATGTTGGACGAAAAAACACCGTTTTTGTATTGTATATCATTGTATATGACATCAATAGATTTGAATCCGCTTGAAAAATAGCGGTCTTCCTTCGATCCCAAACAATCGGTAATGCTTTCAAAAGTTTTTATATCCATTTCAATTTTTTTGAAATTTTTGGCAAAAGTAACCGTGAATACATATAGCAAAAAACGGATTTTCGTCAGGTGCAACAAATATATTACGACTTTTCAATAACAAAGAAATTCTTTTAAAGAATCATGCGAGAATCAATAATGATTTTTGATTTTCGCGTGGTATTATTGCTGTTTGCAAAACGTTTTTTATTTTTTACGGTTTTTTGCAAAAAGAAATGTTGCTACTTTTAAGAAACATCTATTCCTCTTTTCCATGGATTCAAGGTTAATTTACAGTCTAAAACTATGATACACAGACCTTATTTCATCTTCGGTGATTCCCAGGTATCTTTTGGTATCTGCTATTTTTTGGTGTTGGAACACCTCCGAGAGGATGATCAGCGCCTGTTCGCTGCAGTCGTTTTCTTCCCAGTAGTGGCGCCCAAAGGACTTACGGAAGGAATGCGTGGAAAGTCGCTCTGCAGACAGGCGGTACTTCTTGGACAAAATTTTGATGACCCCGTTCATGTTCTGGATGGTGTAGGGTTTTGCGGTTTTTCGGTTCAGAAAAACAAAATCATTTCTGTTTTTGATCAACATTCGGGTATGGATTCTGGCAATCAGTTGGCGGATTTCCGGTATCATATCAATCCGGCGTTTTCGTTTGCGGTTTCCCGATTTTTTGATTTCAATCTCGAACGAATCCTTATCCAAAATATCATGCCACCGCAGGGAGAGTATTTCGCCTGCCCGTAGCCCCCAGAAGCATCCGAAGGCAGCCATCAGGCACATTTTGTGGTTTCCGTCCCGTTCCAATTTGTGGATCAGCGAAACGGCTTCGCTCCAGGGTAAAAAATCGGCTGTGGTGGCGGGCATGGAATGATGAATTACGAATGACGAATTTCTACAATTTTTGTATTTTAGCGGCACAAAAATCGCGCCAGATGCTTTCAATAATCACTGATTTCTGTTATTTTTGAAAGTATTTTTTTTGGTTGCGAAAAATCAAATTTGTACCTGTTTGTTATTTAGTTATTTAAAACCTGTTTCTTTCAATAATTACCTTCTTGAAAGGAGCGCCCTGCGGGTGGGAAAATTTTACGTCCCGACGGATGCATTTCTGAAATCATCAATATAAAAAGGAAGCGGGCTGACATAAGGACAGCCCACTATCGACGAATCCGTAGAATCGCCACCACAAAAATACAACATTTTTCAATGCCACAAACTATTTTTGTGAAATTTTTTTTTTCGATAATAAAATATTCCCTCAACTTGTCAATTCCTACCATACTATTTTATGAATCATTTTTTCTAATTCTTTTCTTACCCGTTCGTCATCCGTATCCCGATAACAAAGCATCAGTGAAAGTCTGTCTACAAATGCTCCATTGGTCAGCAACGCCGGATTATATTTCCAAACTTCCATACGGACATTTCCTTCATCCGGATGCAAAAATTCTTGTAATTCCTGCTGATATTCAGAAAAAACTTTTTTATCAACTGCAAATGAAGAGAGCGAAGAATCCGCAATAAAGGTATATTGAGCCAATGCCGTATCATATGAAGCATAAAAAGGCATCCCGTCGGGAAAATTATTGTTTCCCATGTACCAAATCTGATGGACAGGCGAAGACATCAATGGCGAAACACTATCCCACAATTGACGACCATGCTTGTTGAAACGCAAAATTTTGTTTCGTTCGTTCAATTGTGCTACCTCGCAAATCGACAATTTCTGAAGTTCAGCCGCCACAACGGATATGGTTTTCCTTGAATAGTTCAATGCTTTTGCTATATCCTTGAATGGCGTCTTTTCCACCGAGTTCTTTTGAAGGTGATACAACAGTAAGTATTGAGCCGGAAGGGAAAGTTTATCTTTTCCGCGAACTTGCCCAATACTACTGCCCTCGTTAAGATATATCCGCAGAGAAGGAATATATATTTGTTTGTGGATAACAACAAAATTTTCTCTGTGGTTAATCAGGGTTCGGCGCCTGATGCTGTCCATTGACTTGAAACGTATCAGCGTTGGCTTGCCTGTCCGTATCCCGACTTGACGGGCAAATTTAACTATCCGCGATGTGGATACATCATCTTCTGCTGAAGGCGTCAGCAACAAAAACGCTTGCCCTTCAATTTCTGCCAATGAAAAACTAAACGCCCCTTTAAGATATTGAGGCAAGCCTTTGAGCAAATCCCTGCCAAGGTCTGCTTGCCTGAATGTAAGACCGATCGTCTTGCTTAAATATGCACCCAATAAACAATTACCTTCGTTTTGCATGATTACCCGTATATGGAAACTGCGCAAAAATAAGGTAATTATATTAAATATACAACCAATGACAAAATTTTAGCAGCCCAATATGGTTACATCCCCGTCCTGTTCCCAAGTGATGCGCTCGTCCCAGCTTCTTTTCTTCGTTTTGGCGCGTCGGTCGAAAAGTACTAAATAAGCAGGCGCATTGGGGGCAAAACTGTCACGGTAACGTCTGATCTGCTTCAGTCCTTCTTCCCTTACCGTTTGAGGGCTGTTGTAATTACGAATCATTTTAATTTCAATGATATAATGGTATCCATTGTATTCAATACCCAAATCCATTCGTCCACGTCCGGCGGCACAGTCGCGTTCAATATGTCCGCCTCCATTGAGTACCCTTTGCAGAAATGCCATCAGCAATAAATGAGGAAAGGCTTCGGTATAACCCGATTTGGCTTTCGATTTTGATTCCCACAGATCCGCATGGCGCCGCCAGAATATCTGAAATTCACGCATCATCCGGTTCATGTCCAATGATTCATCCGGGTTCTCCCACTGCCAGTCGGGTTTTGGAATTGCCAACTGCTGCCCGTAGGTCAGATGGCGGGCAATGACTTCGCGATATATTGGATTTGCAATTACAGGTATTTCATCATCAAGCGCCACTAAGCCCAAGTCCAAACAAAGGCGGAAAGCGTCGCTTTCGGCTAAATCAGGATCAGATTCTCCGGTAAGAATCGGCTCTATGACGCTGCGTATTCTTTTTTCTTTTAATCTGACTGCCAGGGCGTCTAAATGCGTTTCGCGAGCTATAATCATTTGCCGGCGCGCTTCCACTACATGCTTCAATTCTACCTTTTCTATGCTCTCAAAGTCCATGATTTGCATGGTAGCCCTTTTAAACAGCGAATTGACAATCCATGGCTGTCCTTTCGATTGTTCGTATACGTAATCCAATGCTTCCGGTGTGATTTGCTGCCCACTTTCGGACGTTCTCTGTTCAAAAAGTTCGACAATATCCGTTTTTTGAAAATTTGTAAGTTCTACCGAATCCTCCTTGATATTGAACGGTGAACCCGGATTGGGTTCTATCCCATCTTTGGAAGCAGTGATATAATCTTTCAAATCGCGCATCCCGACCAAGACAATGGAAACGGGAAATTTTCCGATACCGCGTCCGGCGAATCCTTCGCGCAACTGGCTCAGAAAGCTGAGTATGGTACCATCAATCAAGACGTCAACTTCATCAAATAATACAATGAGCGGCTTGGGAGCAATCAATTCAGACCAATTGCATAAAATGTCGTTTAACATGTACATCGGCGGACTTTGGGGTAATTCAGGAACCGGTAGTTTCAATTGAGCGGCATGCTTTCTGATTGCCGCACAAATAACCGGCATGGAACGTTCCGGCTCTGGAACGTTCCGACATGTTTCCACGCTTATATAACAAGCTATTGCCTCGCCATCGTTATTGATTTTGCTCATCCAAGATTGCAAAAAAGTTGTCTTGCCCACTTGACGCGGCGCATGGAGTACCCAATATAACTCGTCGCGTATATAACGATGCAATTGCGCGCCTTTCAAACGTTTTTCGGGCGGAAGCATGTAATGCCTGTTCGGGTTGCAGGGACCGGTGGTATTGAAAAAGCGATGGTATTGTTTTATGGTCATTGATTCAATTTTAAATTTTGACAAAAAAGTATTTTACTGATAGACAGCAGATAAATACTCGTACAGTTTCCCATTCAACTCATCCATGACGATGTTTTGATCGATACCATTGTCGTTCATCTGCTGCTCCAAGGCGTAGTACCGGAATATGATTTCCTGGGTCTTTTCGTACAGCTGTGCAAATTGCAACATCTGCCGACATAATCCTTTCATATCCGACTGATATTTCAACAGATATTCCCAAAAATCTTCTCTTAGCGGCTCAAGGTCTGACAGGATGTTTGCGTCAAACTGCTGCCTGTTCGCCTCAAGCATTACATTTTTGCATTTGTAGAAGAAGTTCGACAGATTGAGGTATTCCCTGCGGGGAAAACTGTAAATATTCAGTCCCGCTCCCAAATAAGCCTGTATCACGTCGTCTTCCAAAGCGTCCAATGTATACGCATTGCTGTAACAATACGTATTTACAAACGGTCTTATCTGGAGGAACAGGTTAGGATATTCCTCTTTAAACTCATTCCAAACTTTTGAGGCAGTTGGATGAAATTTTTTTTCAATTTCTCCCTTTGGGTACTCAACCATCGGGTTAACGTCATCGGACGCCATCATCTGATTTGCGGTTTTTTGATCTATTAACATGTTTTTGATATTTAATGTTTTACTTTTTTTTCATGTGGGTTTTGTTTTGGGTTTTCTTGCTCTTAGGCGTTGATTTTTCGTTAATTTCAACATTATCTCCGGCGCAATCGGGTCGGGGCGCAGAAATGATACATACAGGGCGTCAAATTCCCGCAATTCCCGCAGTACAACGATAAAGGTATCCAAACTGACGTTGCGTCCATTTTCAAGCCCATGAATGGTAGACAGGCTAATACCGCACCTTTCTGCCAAATCGCTTTGTTGCAAGTTCAAATTCAGTCGCTTACGCTGCATACACTTGCCTAATTCCATTCGAATTTGCAGGTTACTGTATCCATAAATTTCATTTCTATTCAACATATTTATATGTATCATATTACATTTTATGGCGCAAAAATAACATTAATTTGCAATATATCATAAATAATATTTTTTCTGCTATTGTTTTAATTCCCAATTTTGATTTTCAAAATAATCTTCTACTTCCATTCCTTTTTGCAAAATCCTTGAAGCAAATAGAGGCTTTAACGGTAAAATCTTTTCTTCATGCCCGTATACTTCGACCATATTCGGGTCTTGATCAAGATAGCCCAATCTGTATGTTCTTCCGGCATCGACAAGATGTTCGATTTTTTTCTTTATCGGGTCTAAAAAGTTCTTTGGCGGATTTACCTCAATATTCTTGACCAAATCAAAAAGTTTCTCGTCCAATTCTTCCAATCGGTCTTTTTTTGAAAACGTTTGATTGAGTATTTCATCTGACTTCATGATGATTTCTTCATCTTGAGCCATGTATTTGCGCAACCCGTTTACGTATCGTTCTGCTTGTTGCAAACAATCGTTTACGTATAATCCCAGCTGTGCCGGTTCGCTTTTTACATCTCCGCGTTCTCCATCTGTACCGTAAGTCATCTCGCCTTTCAAAACCAATCTGTAGTACTGGGTGGTAGGCGTTCTTTTCATATGGAGATGGAAGTTGCCAGCCTTGCAGCCGGTATCCTGCAATTCTTGAAAAGGATTTTCAGCAATCAGTTGATAACAGATATTTTTCAACCTTGTTCCCACTTCTTTTGAACCGAGTATTTCTTTTCCGTCCGGATCGGTAATGATGGACGATACTTCGTTGTTCCTGAAGTATTCAAGGAGAGATGCTGCATTTTTGCTGTCTTTTTCAGCATTTTCGTAACTTCCTTTTGTTCTCTGAATACTTGAAATAGCCATATCTTTTTTCAACTGCGCTGTTCGGCGGTCTTGTTCAAATTGTTTTTTCTCCACCTCTATCATGTCTATTTCTTTTTCCAATTTAACCTTTTCCAACAGGCGCGAATCGCCGGAAAGAAGCGCAACAAAATCCGCGTATGTCATCAATACCTGATCGTCGTCCTGTCCAAGCGCATCCTGACTCAATTTGCGGCTGCCCAATTTATTGGACAATATCTGATTGATAAATTTTTCCTTGATGGCTACCACCTGATACCTGTACTGATCAAGGGTATTTTTCACCGCATAAAAGAAATGGTCAACTCCGTATTCTTTTCCCAGCAAATTTCCCTGACGGACGCCACGACCGGCTCTTTGCGTTAGATCGCGAGGACGCCAGGGACACTCTACCTGATGCATTGCCACAACGCGCTGTTGCACATTGACGCCTGCGCCCATTGTTCCGGTCGAACCCATCAATATACGAATCTCTCCGGCATTGACCCTGTCAAATAACGCCTGTTTTTTGATACCGGTTTTATGATCGTGTATGAAGGCAATATCGGATTCGGATACTCCTAATTCGCTCAATTGATTTTTTATATCTTCATAAAGATTGAATCCTTTTGTGGTGGGCGTTCCCTGATCAAGAAATACAAGTTGTACTCCCTTCTCCTCTTTGAATTTGAAATAGTAAGACAGGATGTTTTTCACAAGTTCGGTTATTTTCGGCGATTCGGGCTGAAGATTACCCAATGAAAGCAACCTCATATCGGTTGCAATCTTGTTGCTGATGCTGCAGGCAAGCAACATCTTCGCCATGACGTCTTCTTCCGACATCATTCCCTGTTTGTATTCAGGTAATCCCAGATAGTCCCAATTTTCATACTCTATAGCCAATTGCAAGCCGGCAGTCAGTTCCTGCTGCAAACTCGAAGATTCTATGATCTTCAACGTGCGATGGTCATCGGGTAATCCTTTTATGCTTTCCTGCATATCGTCAGATGTTACCACATGCGCCACGCTTTTGAACAAGCGGCACAAGTCGGGAAGGTTGATGTATTCGTTCATTCGGGACTTCAATTTGACTTCCCCCGTTGTCGTCAGCTCATAATCAGACGTTATGGTGATGAACAGGTCTTTGAATGCATCAAAAGTATGTATCTGCTTTTGTTTTATTGTTTCGGGAATAAGGTACTTGAAAATGATGAACATTTCGGCTACGGAATTGGAAATGGGCGTTCCCGAAGCAAACAAAATGCCTCTTTCATCTCCATGATATTTTTGGATGCTTCTGACTGCATGCAACAGTTCCGTGGCTCGTTTTGACCCTGAACTGTTCAATCCGGCAACGCTATCGAGACGGGTATGAAATTCAAGATTTTTAAAAACATCTGCTTCATCAACAATCAAAAAATCAAATCCGATGGATTGAAAACACAACGTATGGTCTTTCTCCGTTTCCAGACGTTTCAACTTTGCCAATGCGCTTTCTTTTCTTTTTTCCAAACCTTTGTAAAGACGTCCCATCCCCCTTCTGTTATCATCGCCCATATCGATCATCTTTTGCAGGGTGTCTTCGATGTCCTGTAAGGTTTCGTCGATGATAATTCTTTGCGTTTCATGATTATGCGGGATCGCAAGATAATTATCATGGGTCATGATGACGCAATCCCAGTTTCCGGTCGCCGCCTGTATGAAAAACTCCTGTCTTTTGTCGCTGGTGAAATTGCGTTCATCGGCAACCAATAATTTTGCGTCCGGATAGGCTCTGCGGAACTCCAGTTCAATACTGAGGATATTGGATTTGAGGCAAAGTAACAAAGGTTTATTGGCTAATTTCAGTTCCTTTGCCCGCATGATAGTGATAGCCATCGTAAGGGTTTTTCCTGCTCCCACCGGATGAGCGTTGTATCCCCCTAACTGGATGAGATTTTGGTATACTGCCGAATTTTGAAAATCCCTTGGAACATAATGTTTCAGGTCTTCAAACTGAAGCATGGGAGGATATGAACGTTCTACAATACTATTATACAATTCATTGTATTTATCAACCAGATTTTTTTCTATAGCCGGATGGTCTACGATCCATTGTTTGAAATCTTTCTTAACATTTGCCTGAAACAGTTGCAGGTTCTTCGTTTTGGCAACGTTCGTAACTGATCGTTCCGTAATGGGGTCTTTTTCCCGTACCGTCAATGACTGTCCGTTGAAACAGGCAGAAAGCACATCGCTCAATGGATACCCGTGTATTTTTCTTTCCCAATGAATCCTTTGAACCCTAAAATAATCTGCGCCTGATAGGAACAACAGAGAATAATCCCGGTTATATTTCTCATTGATAAATAGTTCGTAAATTTCCTTGGGTATCCATCTTTGACCAAGCACAAATTCAATATCGGCAGGCTGCAGAGGGATGGGACGCGATTCCTCTAATGCCTGCAAATTTCGCTGATATTCTTCTTTCTGCGCTTCCGTCAAATCTGGGGTTATTTCCAAATATTGTTGCAGAAAAGCGATCTTGTCTGCAATTTTTCCCGACAGGTATTCCTCCCTCAATACCGTTTCTTTCCTTTGTGGGTCGTAAAAAACATAGTCTTTCAGTTCCTGGTAACAATCCCTGTAAGTTTTTCCGGTAATTTGCGAGACTTCGTTAAGGTCGGCTTTGAGCTTTCTGCTGTACACATGCAGCAGTACGTCATAGATAGATTTATTGATAAAATCTTCGGCGTTAAATTCGTGTAAAATGGTGTTTTGAAAAAAAACGTCTGTTTTGACCCAGTTCCCATTTTCTTGCCTTTCAAGCCCGGCAATGGATGAATATACACTGTCATGTTTTCCAAGAAATTTGTTGTTTTCATGTAAAGCCCCGTGCTTTTCTACAAATTTGTCATACAATATATTTAATGTATGGCGTACAGGATCGTTCTCCCTGTTTTTTCTGTCAAATTCAATGAGTATCAGGAATGATTTTTTCAGTTTCAGGTAGTCTAACAATACTTCTTTCTGTTCGTAGAGTGGCTCAAACGTATATTCTTTTTCACCGTCAACAATTTTTACTTCCGTGTATCCGGCGCGTCCTTCATGCAACCAGAGACTTTTCGGAGCAAAGGCGATATTGAAGTAACTGGCGTTTTCTCTTTCATTAAATCCGCCGCTCGCAAATTCTGAAATGTCGCCGGGGTCATGAATCGGCACAGGCTTTTGTTCTTCTAAGACGTCAAATATTGTCCTTTGAACAATCGGAACAGTTTCATGTTGTTTTTGGAATGTTTTTTTCCGCATTTGAACCGGTTGTTTTTTGACAATGGTCACATTTTTAAGCGCGTCCGATAACTGTTCCGATACCTTTTTTTCTTTATCTTCGGCAAGGTCGAAATCATTACCGCTGTATTGTCCTTTGATAAAGGGAATGCCTATCAGATGGCTTAGGTTTAACCCATAATAGAGGTTGTAATTTACCGCTTTACCTGCTTCATCCAATGTGGCATATTCACGACTGCAAAACGCCAATTCATGTTCTTTTAGCGCCCGTAATCTACCTTTTTGTATGATGATGACATCGCTACATGCGCTCGTATGGCTATTGGCAAAAACCGTGTTTGGAAGTCGGAACATCCCGACAAGCGTATGATTTTCAACAATATGTTCGCGTATGGCTCTGTTTGCGGGGCTATCGGACACGCCAATAGGAGCAATGAATACGCCGATGCCCTGATTGGTTAATAAATCCAGCGATTTTTTGATGAAAAAATTATGCAGGTTGTATCCCGGATACTCCGGCGCATTTACAAATGCTTCGTTGAAAGGAATATTGCTGGCAATCAAATCAAAATCTTTCCCGCTATTGTATTTTTCAAAAGGGATTGCCTTTACTGTGGATTTGCCGTAGATGCTTTGCATGATCATTGCCGTAGCCATGTCTTTTTCAACCATATTCAATTTTTTCATCTGCCAACTATCCGGCAAGGCTTCGTAAAATGCGCCCATACCTGCGCATGGATCAAGAAAGGACTCCGGAATAAAGCCTTTTTGATTCAACGCCTCATAAACAGGACGTATGACCTCCTGCGGAGTGTAAAAAGCGGTCAATACGCTGTTTTTGATTGAATTTAGAAATGCGCCGCTATCCTGTTTGAACTTTTTGTCAAGTTCTTTCGATAGAGAATACAATCTGTCAATTTCTGTTTTAATTTTTTGGTTTTCAATATCCTGCGGATGCAAAATTTCCGATAGTCCGCCAAATCCGGTATATTGATTCGTCTTTTTGATCTTTTGTCCATCCAATAAGGATTTCAAAATGTCATTGTTGTTTTTTAATCTGTCTGTTTTGTTCATTGTCTTGTGATTTTGTGAATTTTTCAATATTTCTGTACTCTAGTTCAAGATTCCAGTCCTTGCGTACCGGAGGTCTGTGTATTCTTACATTTGCAAGCGTTGCCGTCACCGTATCCAAAAACTTGTGGTATTCGGCAGCGTCATTTTTAATATGTATCCGTTCGTCATTGTATCGCAGTTCATGTACCGGTTCGTCTTTTTTTGCTCTGGTCAGTTCGATGTTCAGTTGGAAAATCCCTTTGAGCAAATTGATATTGTGCATCATGCCGCCTATATCGTTGTCATTGGCTAAAGTGAGCATCATTCCCGGATGTTTCGCAATTTTTGCACGGATATCCCCGCAGGTATATTCCCTGACGCTGCCGTTCAATGCTTTCAGTTGCGTCAGGGACTTGTCGAATGATTCTGCGGTTTTAAAACGCAATTGCGCGTATGATAAGGCGTCTATGGGACTTTCACATACTATGATTTCATTGATTGGCGTTCCGGGCGCGATATAACTTGTCCAGTCGGATACCGACAAGTCGCTGTCACGTGCAATAAATTTGCCTATTTTTTCGCCATTTAGAACGATTTCAGCAGGAACACGTATATCCAAGCCTTGTATTTTTCCCGTACTATCCTGTATCGGGAACACGGTGCTGATTTGCCCATTATAGGTATTGTTCAGTATTTTTCCGCGAAATGCCGCTGCTTGCAAAAAATCGACTGACAATCCCCTTCGTTTCAACAGGATATAGTCATATATCGGCTTGAGAAATTTATATTTATGTATGTTGAAATTTTGTTTTTCCCCTTTGGTTTCAACGTGTTCCGGAATGGTTTTTGTGGGATTGGTCATGTATTTTTCAAGAACCCTGTTTACATCCGCCCAGACGTTCCCCGAACCGCCACCGAACTTTTGTATCCTGCTTTTGATGAACTCAATCAGTCCGTCTGATCGGCGCGTATGATGCTCAAACCATTTTTCTTTGCTGTTTTTTAGCGTCACCACCACCGTATCTCCATCTGTTTTGTCTTCCATTACAAGAAAGGTTTTGCTGGATTTTTTCGTATCCACCGTATAACCGTTGTCTTTCAGAAAAGCCACTAAGGATATTTCTTTTTCAACTTTTTTATAATCAATCATATATGTTTTTTAAAAAATCATCTGGCTCCAATTTTTGCACCTTTTCAAAATCAAGATTGGTCAAGTATCTCTCTTCAATTTGAAAGTTTGTCCCCAAATAATATACGTTCATCAAATTTTTTTTTGTTCAATTCATTTTTTTTTTACTTTTGCGGTTATGCTTGGTACTACATAATGATGTAATATTTTGCAAAATTATAAAAATAAATTGATTTTTGACATGAAAAATGTACTTTTTTTTCTTTTTTTTTCCTTTGCCTGTCAAAACAGCATACACGGACAGGTTGGCATTGCCGTTGAATTAGCCGGACGCGCTTTAAGTAAAATTTTGGACACCACCTCTCCCGATTTGGTTTACGACGCCACCACACATTCAGCCGTGATGGAACTCAAATCCCAATACATGGAACAAATCTCTCAGACCATAAAATTGGTGCAGGAATCGTATGAAATTTCGCGTATCCTGAAAAGTTCCGACAGTTTTTTGCACGGAATGAGTACGATTATCCAACAGAATCAGGAATTGGTCAATAAGGCGGGATGGATTTCGGAAAGCATAGACGGGCTGATTATACAAACGACAATGACAGAAGAAGTTACAAAAGCGTTGAAAGCCCAAAGACGCATCATGGACGCCCAACTAAAAACAGGCGATTACGAAGGCGCCTTGTATTCTGCCGAACAATACTTTTACCATTTTGACAGACTGATTTCTGCTGCCATAAGAAATTTTGAATGGGCATTGAAAGAAGGTGAAGACGTGAACCTGACGCAAGCCGACAGGCTGAAATTTCTTGAAGAAAGCGACAAAAATTTTGAAGGCGCTGTAAAACAAAGGCAGTATATGGAAGCATTGGCAAGTTCAATGGAAGCAAATGCTGCATCCAAGACAAGGGAAGACTATAATTCCCAAACACGGGGTTCCACTCAGGATAAAGACCCTGACATACCTGTATTTGTACCAAAATCAGATGTTCAATGACGCTATTGCAAGTAACAAAATCCGAGTTTTACTCCCAGATCGACACCATCACAAAAGTCCTCATTGATTCTGTCGACGGGTTCAACCTGTTTTTTACCATCACACGTACCCTCTGGGCTATTTTCTTTATCTTGTTGCTTGCATACGTTATTTTCCAGTCTCTTTCACAAAGGTCGCCTATCAACTTTTTCGTTCTCATAAAGCCCATCTTCTTCCTCCTGATGTTCGAGGTGTGTTACGCACCCGTTCTGGGACTGGTAGACGATCTTTCAAAAACGCTCGGCGATGAAATTTCGTCTGACAAGATTACACGAATGTTATTCAATAAAAGCAAGATAGACATCAACGATTATTATGAGAAAGTAACGGAGCGTGCAAAAGAGGACTGGTATATCTTCTTTTTCACTGGTTTGAAAAAAGGCGTTTTCACACAAATACAGACCCTCATTCATCAGGAGCCTAACTGGGATCAATTCACCCCGGAACAAAAAACAGAAATTCTTTTTGCCAGATTCAATTCCGGACCTCATACGGTAAATTTAGCAAATAATATGAGAGGATATTCAACCGTACTGCATGAAACCGGAGCGACTTTTTGGGAAAAATTAACCCAATCCAACAAAACCCTTTTCATCAAATACATGAACGAACTGGAACAACAGGCAAAAAACTATTGCAGTTCTTCTGACCTCTTTGTTCTGGAGGGAAACACCAACAGTACGCTTGTCAATCAGGTTATTATACCCTTTTTTAACTTCCTCAATCAGATAGCCTACCGTCTGATGTATGAAATCAGGGCACTATACCTGACCATACTCAAGTTTTTAGGGTTTTTTGCACTGGCTTTTTCTGTTTTTTATGCGACTTCCGATTCATGGAAAAAGTTTCTGCATACGTACATATGCGTAACGCTTTGGATTGTACCCATGAAAATTGCGGAATTGATGATGCTATTCATTAAGTTGGATACCGCGTTGATTGTAAATTCCGATCTTTCCGAACCGCTTCAGAATACCGTTAATTCCGGTATGGACTGGAAAGCTGGGATCATCATCAGTATAGCCCAGGTAATATTGATTGTCCTCACGCCAACCATGGTGAGCAACATCATTGGAAGCGCCACGTTGCAGGCAACGGTCAACAATTCGGCGGCAAGGGTTGAAGGCGGGACTAAATTAATTTTAAGAAATTTGAATAAATTATGGTAAAAGAATTTAAGGGATTGAAATCCATCGGCAACAATCATAGCAACCACAAGTTCACGCTTGGCATTATGGGAGCAATCATCGTCATTTTTGCTTTGCTCTTTGCTTTTGAAAAATCAAAAAATGCCGATTCAAAGGAAATGATCTATGTGATGTCCGGCGATGGTACTGTACAGTCTGCCCTAAAGAAAGAATTAGGCATGAAGGAGATTATCGCCGAAGCAAAAAATCATTTATATCTGTTCTTGATGCTCATGAACCAAAATGATCAGGGGTCATTTCCGGAAAATACAAAATGGGCGCTTGATCTCGCAGGAGATGTGGGTATCCATATGCTCAACGAAAAAGCGGCTGCCAATGAATTGGACAACATGAAAAAATACAATATCCGTACCACCATCAGCCTCAGTTTTGACGACATCACTGTCAACAATGATGGTTCCGGAGAAGTAACGTACCGGCGTAATTTTTATGCCGACAATGCAAAACCGATCTCCTACGAGATCAGGTCTGTATTCCAAATCATTCAAACCGGCAGCCAGAGAACCGAAAGGAATCCTCATGCCATGCTGATTACAGAATTTAAAACCATCCAACAAAACGAACTAAAACAATGAACAAATATTTTCCAGTATTCATCCTTCTGCTGAGTCTTTACCAGCACGTTTCGGGACAATCCCTAGGCAAAACCATCGCCGTATATTGTAACGAACGGCAAAACAGTTACGTGAAGTTTGCCGAAAAAATAGAAATTGTTGATGTCAGCAATCATGAAATCATTGTTAATATTATTGACAACAATACCGTATCCTTCAAATTAGCTAATCCATTTGTCCGCTCGTTCCCCATCAATGGGATTGTCAATACCACAAATCTTACCTCCTATCCTCTAGAAATCATTCGTAAAGATACTTTATCCATCAACGAATCGGTACAATTCGTCTCATCACAAAACCAATCTACAGAAACCGCCAACTCTCTTTCCTCAAATAATGAAAGCCTGATGGTTAACGAAAATGACATGATGAAAAACGCAAAAATTGCGATGAATTTGAAGGACAAAGTGGCAAATGTGGGGCAAAAGAAAAACAAAATATCCTCGAAACTCAACCTGATTGCGGTTGATTCAAAATACGTGTATGTCAAAACCGCCATATCCAACAAATCGGCAATTGATTATAAGGTAGATTTTTTCGGATTATTGGTCAAAACCAAAAACAATTTGAAGATTGTAGGACAAAACGAAGACTACATCAAACCTCATTTCGTTTTCAACGAGCAAAACATCATCAAATCCGGCGATATTTTAAAAATTGTCCTGGTTTACGAACTTTTTACCCTCAAAGACAATCAGGAACTGACTTTCTTTATGAAGGAACTCAACGGAGGTCGCGACCTGTCGTTTGCCATTAAATCATCTGTATTATTAAAATCCGCTTATAACCTTGAATAATGATAAGTTTTCTAAAAAATAATTACAAGTTCATCCTGTTTGTCATCGTCGTAGCAGTGACCTTCTATTTTATTTTTTTCCGTCCGGAGGACAGTACGGAAAATGATTCGGAATATTCTGCGAACGTTTTTGTTGTTCCCGAACAGGAAAAAATGGAAAAGACCAAAGAAGAACTGTATCAAGAACGCTTCGCCGTTACTGCCGAAAAAGAAATTGATATAGGGAAAATCATTGAAGAACAGGAAAGAAACAAACAAATTGACCAGAGTCTTCCTGAAGCCGAAACAGATGAGCCAGTAGCCATGACAACCAATCATGCGCCAGTTAATAAGCCCGCCCAATCACAAAACAGAGTATCTTCCCAAAGGGAAAATTTACTCGAAACTCAACGTATTACTGAAACTTCTGTCGCATACCACCCTACTGAAACAGAATCTCCAACCAATAATCCAACACCAACATATCAGGCATCTCAAAATCAAGGAACAACCACATATCGCAACCAACAACCAGCCGATATGAGAAATTCATTCAAGGCATCGATATTTGGCGACCAACTGATCACACAGAGCGGGTTGATAAAAGTCAGGGTGACAGAAAAAATCAATTTGGGCAATTTGTCCCTGGAGCGCAATGATATATTGGAAGCAAATGTGAATGTATCCGGTGGAGTCATCGGTATTACCATTCCCGGCGTAATCAAAAACGGATTGTACTATGAATTGAACGCCACCGGGTTGTCAGAATCAGGACGGCAAATTGTTTATAACGAATCAGATTTGAGAAAAGCGTCAAAAGAAGCGTCCGGCAGTATTGCCGCTTCTGCCGCTCAGGAAATAACTGGTAGCAATACCATTGGAAATGCGGTTGGTTCTGTATTATCCAGAACTGTCTCAACCAGCAGTTCCAACACGATTGTTACTTTACAAGATGGATATAAATTAATTTTTTTCACTAAATAACCCTTTAAATTGTTGATCATGAATAATAAAGTATTATTTTTCGCAATTGGCGCACTTTTGTTTGCGCTTAGTTTAGACGCTTTCGGACAAACTTTTGGAACCGAATTTGTGTCGCGAGCCACCCCTGTAGCAAAACAGGCGTGGATTATCGTTAAATGGATTTGTGGACTTGCTATTGGAAGCAGCGTACTGGTGGCAGGTTACAAAATCACCCAAAAAGGAAACAACGACGTAAAAATCGAACTGATCCTTATTCTCGTTTTCATCGGAATTTACTTCATCACGCCCACCATCATAGAATGGATAGCCGGCGTGAGAATTAATTAGTTAGATATTTTGGGGACAGATTCCGAACATTTTAATAATTTTGGGGACAAATTCCGAACTTTCGTTATATGCATTATCCAATAGATTCCAGGCTGAAACTGAAGCCTACCATCCTGAATTTTGACCTGTGGAAAACAATCGCCATAGGTATGATTGCGTTGATACTGTTTATCATTGCAGTCCTCAGTACGGTGTATTGGTTGATTATAGCCGATCTTGTTTTCCTTTTTCTGTCGTATAAATATCTGAATATCATAAAATTTAGACCTTACGTTTTGGAAGAAATGATCGTTTTCAGGCTGTGCAGGAAAAGAATCAAAAGCAAGCATATCTTCAACAAAAAATTCTTTGGCGACAATGAATGAGGCAAAATTATCCGATGTTTTTCCGATTGTTCTTGTGGAAGATGATATATCAGTCAATAAGGATGCTGATATTTCATTTTACTACAAACTAAATCTGCCTGATTTTTACGCTCTTTCGGAAACCGATTATACCGAATTGCGCAACAAAATTTCGGCGGCGATTGATCCTTTGCCTGTGGGAACGTGTATTCAAAAATTCGATTTTTTTCTGAAGAAAAATTACATGCCCTACAGTGTCCAAAATCCTGTTTTGGAAAACAATGAAAAACTTTTTTCGCAAAGGGTCTATATGGACCATCTTTCTTTTCTCGTCCTCTGTTTTGTCAATCCAAAAAGCGGACATCCATCGCCTTTAAACAGCGCTCTTTTAAAAACGAAAAGAGAAAAGCAAAAATCCTTCAGTATTTTTGACATGGAGCAAAAAGCCGAAACATTCAGGACGGTGCTTTCCAACCCGGCGATTGGTTTTACCGCTGAGCGGATGGATACTGACGAAATTATCAAACTCCTGTACCGTTATACAACGCTTGATTTTTCAGGCGATACGGATACCGTTGCCGCAAATATTGAAGCCACATCGACCGGGGTGCAAATAGGAAACCAATTATTAAATGTACTTCATGTTGCTGACTGGCCTGAAAAAATTCCCGCTTCCGTTCCGTTGAGAGGCAGCGAATTGGAAACATCTTTTACTTCTTCTTTAGGCATGTCATTGTATCAAAACCATTTCACGGTTACGACCATCAAACTGATGGATACCAAAAAACATGTTGACTTGATGGCAAAACGGGCGGATGACTGCGGTATTTTTGCAACAAAGGTGAATCAGACCATTGAAGAACAATTGACGGAATCCATCAATGAATTGCAAAAAAACAGGGAAAAACTTGTTGAAGTGGACTACAACATCTTTACTTTTGCCGTTACTGCGGATAAAGTACAAAGAAACCTGAACGATATTCAATCTGCCTGCAGTATGCTGGGATTAAAAGTCGTTAACGAAGGTTATCTTACTTATGCCCATTTCTTTAACAACATACCCGGAAACCCCAAAGTATACGATACGTCCATCATGGGGATTGACCCCGCAGTATGCCTCTGGAATTTGGAAACGGTAAATACCCTGTCTGGCAAAAGGGGAATCAATGGGATTGTCCTCACCGATCCGTTGACCGGAATACCTGTTGAACTGGATTTATGGGCAACCCCGAAAAGAAATATGTGCATCATCGCTCCCACTAGAGGTGGCAAGTCTTTCCTGATGAACTACCTTTCATATCAGGAACATTATCTCGGCGTACATAATATTATTGTGGATATTGGGGGTTCATACGAAAGAACGTGTTCGTACTTGAATGGAAAATACATCAAGTATTCGCTGAACGACCCAATATCCTTCAATCCGTTCACCGTGACCTCCGTAAGAAGCGAAAACCTTCAAGCTATTAATATCGCCGGCGAAGAAGATTTGGACAACAATAACATTTTCTTTTTGAGAAAACTGCTCTTTACCATTTGGGGAAAGTCCAAAGAAACAGAAGAATCGAAAGAAATCATGGCAAGACTGATTATCAAATATTATCTACATTCGTTTTCAAACAATAAAACACCGTGTTTTAAAGGATTTTACGAATTTATAGATACCTTTGAAAAGGATTTTTTGACAGATCGTGAAAAAGAAAGTTATTTCAGGACAGATTCCCTAAAATTGGTTCTAAAACCTTTCTATGATGGTATATACAAAAGAATCTTGAACGGGACGGACAACATCAGTCTTGCATCCGAACGATTTGTGGTTTTTGAACTGGCAGAAATTCGGGATAATGACGACATCCTACCGGTAGTGATGCTCATCATCACCGAAACGGTTTTATCCAAATTCCGGGCAATGCCGACGCTCAAAAAGCGGTTCACTGTTGATGAAGCATGGGTAACCCTGAAAGGACGCGACAAGGAGTTTTTGGAATATCAGTGGCGCACCTGTGCCAAATGTAATGCTGCAAGTACCATCGTTACACAGGGCGTACAGGAAATAATGGACGCAGGTTCGGTAGGTCAGGCTATCGTTGTCAATAGCGGGATTTTCATTTTTCTCGACCATTCCCAAAACTCCGAACAATTTCCTCGTTTACAGGAAGTGTTTGGTTTAACGCCTTCCCATCTTGCGCTTGTCAAAAGCATCAATACAGCCGAAAATATGGCTTATCGGGACATCGTTATGAAGACGGGAAGCGGAGCGAAAAAGTACCGGGTTGAAGTGGGAGACAAAGCGAAAAGAATTTTTACTTCACATGCGCCGGAAATAGCCGAAATCAACAAATATGCTGCAACATATAACAATAATCTGGATTACATGGTGGACGCCTATATTGAAGAACTGAATTTGAAAACATGAACATGGATTATAAAATATTAGAAGAACGCGACAATCTGTTTTTCCGACAGCATAAGATAAGGCTGTCTCCGGAACAGGTGGACACGCTGAAAGATGAAAAAAACATTGTCTTTCAGGATGATTTTTACATCTTCCGTTTTCGCGATTCCTTTTACGTTTTTTCATCAAACAACTTCTCTTTGAAGGACTTCGACATCCTGTTTGAAAAAGGATTTGTGGCAAAAACAATCAAAAATCAATTGGTGTTTTTACTGCTTTATCCCGCAGACAATCCTTCAGAAATCAGACAAGCAGAAGGTGTTGCGAGGTGCAACAATTGCGATGTGGAAATAGACGATGATGTGATGCGTACATTGATTCAAACAGGTAAAAAAGACATCGTACCCATCAGGTACAAAGGAACCATCATCAAAGCGGTTGTTCAATGGGACGGTGCTGAATTTTGTATTGAAATATAAGTATTTATCATGCCTTTAGATTCCGACAGATATTCATTCAAAAATGTGTTGAGTTTTGGCTTTGTTTTTTTCCTGATACTCTGGTCGCTTGAACTCGTCACATTATTAGATGCAAACTTCAGCCTATTGACCGGAGTCAGGCAATTTTTTCCTCCTATTCCGTATCTTGTTGGACGGGTAGGATTTGTTTCCATCATTCTTTTTCTTGCCATCTTTTGGAAAGAACGAAAATTAAAGAAGATTGGAAAATATGAATATGCCTTCAACTTATTCATGATTCTGTTTGTGTTCCTTTTGGCAATCCGTTTGGATGTTATCATTCGCGATCCCAAATATAAACTTTACGCAAACGCTTGTTTACTGGTTTCCACTTTTTTGTGTTTCCATCGGGCGAAAGAAGTTTTTTGGTTTTTGCAGCTGCACGTTAAAGTCCCCGTACCGGAATTGGATTTCAGGTATCCTTTAGACGAAAAACCAAGCGACGGTATTGAAGGAATGGGCTTTTCCTTTCGTGCAAAAGCAGAAAAGAACGGGTACTTGAATATTGAATATCCACAGCAGGGAATGATGGTCATGGGCGGCGCCGGAGCGGGAAAAACGTTCTCAACGCTCAACCCAATCCTCCGTGTTTTGCCGAAAAAAGGTTATACCGGATTCGTTTATGACTTCAAATTTCCCGAACAAACAACCATTTTATATCGTGCATGGATGAAATGCAAGGGACAAAAACCGAACATTTTTATCATCAATTTTGTTGACCCCCTACATTCGCATCAGGGGAATCCCATAAGACCGGAAAATCTTGAAAACAAAACATATATACAGGAATATTCCGAAACCCTTCTTAAAAATCTGAATCCCGATTGGATCAAAAAGCCCGACTTTTGGTACGCCGAATCCATGAATATGGTGGTGGCTGCCATGAATTTTTTAAAGGAATATGAACCGCAGTTCTGTACCCTGCCCCATCTGACAAGCTTGATTCTTGCCGATTTGGACAGATCTATCCAACTATTGTGCAATGATCCGGACGCTTACGAAGAAATAAACTCGATAAAGTCCGCGCTTGACAAAAAAGCCGAAGGACAAATTTCAGGCGTACAGGCGTCCGTTCAGGGACCATTCAAAAAAATCAATACGCCGAATATCTTCTGGACACTCTCCGGCGATGATTTTGATTTTGATTTGAACGAACCGGACGATCCAAAACTGTTGGTGGTTGGAAATTCAAGCGGATTAACCGGCGCCCTTGGTCCCGTTATATCTTTGTTTGCCGCTGTAGCCATGAAAAAACTGAACCGACAAGGCAAAGAAAAAAGCACGCTGTTTGCTGACGAAATACAATCGTTATTTATCCCGAAATTGGAGGAGCTGCCCGCGACCGGTCGCAGCAACAAAGTAGCCACTATTCTTGCCTGTCAAGATATTTCGCAACTTGTTCTCAAATGGGGACGGGAAGCGACCGACGCTTTAATAGCCAACATGGGCACACAACTGTATGGGATGGTTAACCATGTGGAAACGGCAAAAAAGTGTTGCGAGATATTCGGCCAAGACGATTTTGTCAAATCGTCACATTCCTATTCTGACCATGACAGTGTCAGCATATCTACCCAAAGGCAACATATTGTAGAACCTACCATGGTCATGCGGCAAAAGCGAGGTCATTTCATGGGTAAGACATCCACCGGCGAACTGTTTTCCTGCAACATCATCGCACATGGCGACAAAGACAATACAGATTTACCTGTGGTCAACAGGCTTCTCGAAAAACTATCGCCCAACGAACAAAAGGACGTCATTGAAAGAAACTTCCGCAAGGTAAAGGACGAAGTAGAAAATCTTTTTATCAAATACGAGAAAAAGAAAAAAGAGGAAATACTGAAAATCATTGAACTTGCCCGCAACGGCGACACCGATCAACTTGAAGACCATGTGAACCGGAAGTTAATCGTTTTGAAAATCAAGAAGGATAATTTAGGCATTGATTTCCAAGCAAGTTACGTCCTTACCAAAGAAAATTACCGGTTCACCTTCGCCGAACTCGATTTAACATTAAACGATTTGCAAAATCTGTAATACCATTCATATAAATTCATCATCATGAAAAAGTTAATTATTTGGATACTTCTCTCTGTTTTTTTCCTAAACGCATCCGCGCAGGTACTCATCATGCAAAAGCCTTGGGAAACATCCCTTTCTGTCTTTTATGGACAGAACTACTCATCGGGATACGACCTCTCTGCCACATTGAACTTACGATTCAAAGAAAGCAGCTGGGGCGTTTATGTTGATTTTACCCGTTCGGACGAGAAGGTCATCATTTCCGGTGAAGATAACAACTTTTCAATAAACGGTTTGTATCCCTCTCTGGGGGTTTCCTTTTCGTTCAGAGAAAAGTTGTCGCCTGCGCCATTCGACATTTTTTTCAATGGCGGTTTCGCGCATGGAAGTGCAACCTTAAAACTTGCCGACGGACAATTTGTCAAGGAAAACAGTTTCGGAAACCATTTGGGCGTTTCTGTAAAATACCTGTTCACTCCAAGATTCGCTTTATGTCTGCGGCAAACATTGCATATCCTGTATGAAAGCCCTTTTGGAAATACCCGTACAACATCATCTGCGGGATTGTCATTTACTTTTTAAAATGTTCGGAATCTGTCCCCAAAATTTTCAGAATGTTCGGAATCTGTCCCTAAATCAAATTTAACATGACCTGTATCTTAACCGAAAAACCAAGCGTTGCCCGCGATATTGCTAAAATATTCGGCGCAAAAGATTATAAAGACGGATACATCGACGGCGGTAATTTCGTTTTTACCTGGGCGTTTGGCCATCTTATCGAATTGGCAAAGCCGGATGCTTACGGCTACCGTGGATGGAATCTTTCCAACCTTCCCATGCAAGTGAATCAATTCATCCTGCAGGTAAGAACCAAAAAGATTCGCAACGTTTATAAAACCGACCCTGACGTTAAAAAACAACTCGACGTCATACACGGTCTATTTCAGCGGTGCGACTACATTTATGTAGCAACGGATTCCGGACGCGAAGGAGAATTAATTTTCCGGTATATCTATTCATTTCTGGAATGTAAAAAACCGTTCATGAGGCTTTGGATAAGCAGCCTTACCGACGAAGCGATCAAGGCGGGATTCAAATCTATCAGGCCGGGTAGCGATTTCGACAACCTGTACAAGGCAGCCAAATGCCGTAGCGAAGCCGACTGGCTCGTGGGTCTGAACGCGACGATGGCGCTTACGCTAAAAGCCGACAACAAACAGGTGATGTCGTTAGGACGTGTTCAAACGCCCACTCTGGCGCTTATTTGCCAACGATATACAGAAAACAAAAATTTCAAATCCGAAGCTTACTATCGCCTCAAACTAACGAGCGAAAAGGATGACGTTTCTTTTGATTGTCTATCCGAAAACGTTTTTGAGAAAGAACCCAAAGAATTGTTAACGCATCTTGAACCTATCGAATTTTCGGTGGTTTCAAACGTTGAAGTCAAACAAAAAAACGAACATCCGCCCCTGCTCTATGATTTGACGACGCTACAGCGGGAAGCAAACAAAAAATTCGCTTACACCGCCCAACAAACGCTTAACATCGCTCAAAAACTTTACGAAGCAAAGCTCATCACCTACCCAAGAACCAACAGTCAATACATCAGCGACGATATATTCGTCACCATACCCGAACTGATTCAAAACATTGAAAAATATCCCGACAACGCACTATCGTCCGTAGCCAAAAGTCTTGCCGGAAAACGCCTCAATCAAAGGTCTGTCAACAACAATAAGATTACCGACCACCACGCGCTCCTGCCAACCGGACAAAACGCCGGATTCAAAGAAGATTCTGAAAAAGCCATTTATGAAATGATTCTGAAAAGATTGCTCGAATCATTTTCCGACGTTTGTAAAAAGGAAACAACCAATGTGGAACTGCTTCTGAAGGATCAAGTTTTCAAGTCTTCGTCTACAAAAATCATCATACCCGGATGGCGGGTGTTCGGCAATCATGACGATGATGATGACTGTCAGATTATCCCCGAACTGATACCCGATGAAAAACTGAAAAAAAAATCTTTGGTTATCGAAAAGTACAAAACCAAACCTGAACCCATACACAACGAGGACACCTTGTTGTATGCGATGGAAACCTGCGGAAAACATATCGAAGACCCTGACCTTCGGGAAGCAATGAAAGAATCGGGATTGGGAACGCCGGCAACAAGAGCCACAATTCTGGAAACGTTGATTGCGCGTAATTACGTTGTTCGTAAAAAACGGCAGCTTATCCCAACTGAAACAGGTTTGCAGGTATACGAACTTGTACGCGACAAGAAAATTTCTTCTCCGGAACTCACCGGCGAATGGGAACTGTTTTTTAACAGAATAGAGCAAGGCAAAGAAAATCCGAATGTCTTCATGAACAAAATCAAAAGTTTTGTTTCTGAAGTTATCGGCGAAATACAGAACAAAGAACTTGATGTACAAGCGCCCAAAAATATGATTCTTTGCCCGGCTTGCAAAAAAGGTCATATCCTGAAATCTGAAAATAATTGGTACTGTTCTGATTACAGAAATTGCTCGTTCCGTATCTGGCCGGTAGCCAAAGTATTTTTAACCGCTGCGCAAGCGAGGCAACTTTGCGAAACCGGAAAAACCGATGTGATTAAAGGGTTTCAAGGTAAATCCGGCGCTTTTGATACGTGCCTTGCGCTCGATGACACTTTTAATGTCGTATTTTACAAACCCAAAAAAGAAAATAATCCAGATCATGATAGCCGAAATACTTGATAGCACATCTTTTGCCTCCGTCATTGATTATCATTGCGAAAAAATAAAAAAAGGCGTAGCCAAGCCCGTTAACCATCAGTTAGACCGAGACGCTGCGCTAAAGTTGCTACGCGAACCAACCGTCATCAGAAACGCATACAGGAAACCATATAAGAAAGAACCCCTGTTCCACGTTGTTTTCTCGCCATCAAAAGAGGATTCTGCCATTCTTACGGAAGAACAGATTTTGTCTCTTGCCCATGATTACATGGAACAAATGGGATTTTCCAACCATGAGTTGCTGATATACAAGCATGAAGATACGGAACATCCTCATTTTCACTTTGTCTGTAACAGGATTGACCTCAATACCATGAAAAAGACGGAGCAATCTTTTGAGAAACTCAAGTCGGTAAATATCATGGAGCAACTTTCGAGAAAATACGGATTAAGGACTGCAAAGGAGCAAGGAAACCAACAAGCCAATGAGCATAAGGAAAGCGCCGGAGCAAAAAAAGCATTGGAAAATGATGTCCGAACCGCCGTCGAACAAAGTGCCTCTTATGAAGAATTCCTGCTTAACCTGTTGTTCCTAAACACAGAATTGAAGGAAAGCAACCAATACAAACGAAGGAACAATAAGGCATACACGTACCATTTCAAATACATGGGACAAAAAAAAAACATGTCGTCATCGGCTATCCGCCCAAGCTTGAAATCTATCCGCAGCGCCTTTGACAAACTCCCTGTTGAAGAAAAAATCAGACGTAAAGTAAATTTTGTTTTACGCAATTACAAAGGCGATATTGAAAATCCATACATGTTGAACGCACTTCTGAATCGGATGGGAGTGGAAGTTGAATTTTCAAAACATCAGGATAATTCAATCTTTGGATGTTCCTTCATTGATACTGCCACAAAGAAAAAGATAAAGGCTTCCAATATCAAGTTAAGTTGGAACATTCTGAAAACACAGATCAACAACGTGTCCGACACGAAACAGGACGATATCGACCCCAATTTTCAATACGCGGCATGGATTCAATACAAGGCTGATGATGTCAGAAGGCTATGCGACTGGTCAGAAAAGGAAAAGAAAGCAGCCATACTCGCCAATCATGGACGCCCATCACCTTTTGATTACCGCAAAGCATCCTTTTACAAAAAACAGGAGTACATCTATGCTTCGGTCATGAGAAACAAAAGCCTGTACGATATACCCGGCGTCAGCATCAATTTGGTATCCAAAAACGGGATAGCCATTGATGTTGACTACGACGGAGTAAAACTGTCAGACCTGTTCGGGGAAAATCCGATGACGCTTTTCAATGAATTGTTTACTGAAACCGCTGCTGAAGAAAAGAAAACTCTGAAAAAAGAAACCGGCGTCGGTCACTCGGTTATTCAGGGATTCAGTAGACATTCGGACAACGAAACTCTGGAAGAACAACAAAGAAGGATTCGGAGAGAGTTGGGGATATAACAAATGAAATCTTTTACAAATAATTCAATGTAATTTTGTATTTTTGCGGTCTAATATTTGTTGAAAAATATTTTGAATTGTAATCAAATGGAAACCCTTGAAAGGAAAAAATTTCGTGTAATCTCTGCAATTATCGGCGACACCGACCATAAAAGAGTGTCAGAGATTGAACACTTGTATAGCCCACAGCCTTGCGTATATTCCGATGCTGAATTACGGGCAAGCGTTTTCAAACGCATGGCTGATTTTGAAAGCGGGAATGTTATCCCCATTCCTCACGAACAGATAAAAAGGAAAACAGCATAAGCTGATATACACTATTTTAGATGAAATAAGCGTTATTATTATTCATGTATTTGCGTGTCGTCAAAATCCCGATAAACTCCGAATAACGACATTAAATCGTTTATAATAAACACGTAATAACCCATAATCACTGCTAAAAGGAACAAAATGTACTGCCGAAAACCTATTCGTAATGGATTAAATTTTACCGGCAAATGCAGTAGCAGCATTCAGCCGTTGCGTTTTTTGAATGCTTTCTACAACCGAACTTCTTTTTGACAACCCTGCTTCTTCAGCATATTCAGTCCAACGTGAAACAACATCTTTCACCTGCTCAATGATTGCTTTCCGGTTCTTGATGCCCTCTCTTGCTCCAATCGCCAAAATATCATTATATCCTATGTCATTGTATTTTCCATTGACAGAAAGGAAATGTTGAAAGTTGAACCTGCCGGCAGGGTCGTATGCGTAACAGAGATCATACGCCGGCGTCAATGACCATTTTCCATTTTTGTCCATCAGGAAGGAAATATTTTTTGTGTGATCATCACAATTTCGGGATACAATGTTAAACACCATCCTCCGGTACAACTGGTCAATGTCTCTGTAAGAGAGTTTTAAACGTTTCAACGTCGCGAAAACCTGTTCATAGGAATATGTCCCTGTATGACGGAAATTCATTCCGTTCATCGCATTGAGAGACTGTATGTGAAGTTTCTCATTTCCTACACGGTCAAACCTGCTGGTCATAAAGTGCGCGCGACCGCCTTCTTCAAGTAACCTACAATCAGACATCGCTATACCGCAACTTTTTGCCATCAGGTGATATGCATATTCTACCCTTCCTATATCTTTAGTCTGCCCAAGACCTGCTTCCCTGACGCCATCTATTTTCAACAGCCAATGTGAAAAACCATCCGGCGCATCTACTTGTCCGGAGCGTATTTCCCCGTTATTTGTATTAAAGGCTATAACCGCTTTGGGTCTCGCCCCTCCTGCTGACGTCCCTACACGGATAATGTCTTTTATAGCAGCCTCGCCATCCGAGAAGTCAACATTGAACCTGTTGCGTTCAGACAGTATGCTTTCCGAGAGTTCAACAAGTTTTTCGATACTTACCGGAGAAGAAACATCATCAACAATATTTAGAGCCGGATGATATTCCAACGCTCCCATGCCTCGTTTGCCCGTGTAACAAAGCCTTTCTACCGGATTGAACGATTCCATCCGCCGTCCCTGTGTTGCCAGCCACGCCTCAATGATGCTGTTACCAAAAGCATCAGGGAGCGAATCGGTTAAAACCTGCGGTAAACCTTTATAAGTCAAATAATCAATTTCAGAGGTCGACGACCTTGTATATATCCTGGATGGTTTTATTTCTCCTGCCGGCATAGAAAGCGGAGCTATATCCAAGCCCGTTTTCAAAAATTTGTTTTCAAACTCAAATGAGCCAACTTTGTTCTTGTCATCCCAGGAAACATACCCAATAACCATTTCCCAAATCTTTACTTGCGCTACTGTCATTTTCTTACCCTTTTTGGTTTTTTACCCTCTATCTGATACAAAAGACGCGGAGAAATCGGATCGGGCTGTAAAAATTGCTGCTCTATCATTTCCAATTTTTCTAATGCCCGCAACAACTGAATAAAGGTTATCAACGATACAACAGCACGACCCGATTCAAAACCGGATATGGTCATCAAAGAAATACCACTCTTTGCGGACAATTCCTTTTGCGTCATACCGGCATTGACCCGAATGCTTTTTAACTTCTTGCCTATTCCGGAACAAATGCTTTTATTGTTCAATTCATACAAACAATTCATGCTGCAAAGATACAAAAATATCAATTTCTTAATATTTTTGTCGATATTTTTTTTCAAATATTAAATTATTCATACTTTTGCTGATTCAAGAATATCCTTGATCGATTTTTCCAAATACTGCAACTGTTCCCGATGCTTGTCTGAAATAATAAAGGCTTTCTCCGTATTCATGATCTTTGCCATTTGGTTGATGTTTACGCCTATTTTCCGCAGTTCAATGCGTATTTGCATCGTTTCTGCCAATCGAAGATTCGTAAGCAACTTTTCAGCGCCATCAAATATCAACTTTCTGACCAAATCTGATTGCTTCATTTTGTGTTTTCCAACCAACGTGGTCAACTTCGTCTTTTCCTCTTCGGTTAAATGAATACCGATGAAACAACGTCGTTTATCGCTATCCTTCTTTTTGGGCGCACCACCCTTTTTACCCCATTCTTTGTACTTTTCTTTGCTTTGAATATCCATATTACTTTCCAATTTAAAATGCGAGCCGCCGAAGCATTTTTTGCTCCATGCAATGGCAAGGTTGTGAAAATCGGCACGGTGTTTCAGGGTTTTTAGTGTAGAAAAACCACACCTTGCCTCAAAACACAAAACGTAACCACAAAATTAATAATTTTCTTTAAAGATTTGAGAAACGAGCATAAAAAAACTGCCTGAACAAACAGGCAGATCATCAAAAACTAAATGTTTATCACAAAAACCGAGTGCAAAGAAAATATAAAGCAGTCCGAAAATATTGGACTGATAAAAAAATTTTTTTACGTTTGAAAAAAACACGTATTTTCGCGGTAGAATCGGACTTGCCTCTAAACACAAAACGTAACCACAAAATTAATAATTTTCCTTAAAGATTTGAGAAACGAGCATAAAAAAACTGCCTGAACAAACAGGCAGTCCATAAAAAAAATTTAACTATCTATGAAAAACCGAGTGCAAAGAAAATATAAAGCAGTCCGAAAAAATCGGACTGATAAAAAAAAATTTTTAATGTTTGAAAAAAACACGCATTTTCGCGGTAGAATCGGACTTGTAATTTTTTTTTGAATTAAAAATTTGATTCAAAACAGGGGATGTCAGCGGAGCAAGTTGTTTAATTTTCATTATCTTTGTGGCAAACTTTTCTGAAATATATATTTTCCTTAAGTTTAAAATTATTTATCCCTGCCGTCGGGTACGGCGGGGTTTTTGTGTCCTGCCTGACGGTAGACGTCCACCGCACCAAAAAAATCTATCCGAGCAACCCCGCCGCGATGGGTGATCACTCATCATCGTGAAACTTTGCAATGTGGTAAAATTTAATCAAATACAAAAAATCGCCGCAGCATAATTTGACAATCCAAACGCGATGGGTGAGCGTCCCAGACTGTTCCCTAAAGTTCCGATTTTTTTCATTCGGTAATGTTGGCTAAACCCTCGCAAGATTAAATATTTGTTGTAAATTTGTAAACTATTTTGTTTTTTTATTTATTTATTTGTAAATTTGTTTACATTTATTTTTATAAATTTGTTGTTTAGTAAATATTTTTATTTGTAAATTTGTTTACTTGGAAAATATATTGTATTTTTGCGCGTTTTTAAATTCAAATACAATATGAGTAAAGTAATCAGTTTCATTGGACAGAAGGGGGGGTCTTGCAAATCCACCAACTGTTATTGCTCCCTGATGCTATTTCACATGGCTCTGGGCGACAAGTATAGGATAGGCGCAATCAATACGGATATGCAACCTTCTTTAACCCGGTTTATCAATAAAACCGAAAGAAAAATAGATTTGATCCCACTTCTGAAAGAAGGGGATTTTGGCGCTGAAAATATCGCCAATACTATCAAGAAAGCCAAACAGGAGTACGATGTCCTGTTTGTTGATACGCCGGGCAAATTTGAAGGCGATTCAATTCCAGCGATCATCAATAGTACGCATGTTTTGATTCCTTTTCAACCTACTGAAAATGACATCGCGCCGACCATCGCTTTTTTCTCGCTCTTGCTTCCAAGCATCAGGGAAAAATACAATGTTGACTTTAAAACAGCCATTTTTCCGGCTCGGGTGAAGGTTAGTTCGAGCCATCTAAAAATCTTGAACCTGATCCCGCAGTTCAAAAAACTGCCACCAGATACGATCATGTTCAAATCTTACATTTCGGATAAAATGGTCTATCAAAATCCAGTTCCAAATATTCAAAAAATATTGGAAAGTGACGATTTTATTGAGTATTCAAAAGAATTTCGTGACTTCATCATCAACTAAAATGCCATGAAAAAGAAAAAATCAGCAATAGACAGTTTTGATTTGGATTTTTCCGACGTCATCGATAATGCCAAAAATCCGGCTTTTGCAATTCTTGAACAATCGCCTGCAGCAGTTGAAATAGAATCTGATCCAAAGGGAGAAAATAATATTACAACTGAACCGGAGAATTTGGTAGCATCCGACGAATCATCAACTGAAGCAGTTCCATCAGTCAATGAATATCCGGATGAACGCCATTCACCATCAGAACCGCCAGTCGTGACCAGCGAATTGGAAAAGCCAAAAAAGGAAAGAAGCCCAAAAGGTAAAAAAGGAAAAAATCAGTATCTCTCTCTGGAAGAATTGATTGAAAGTGGGGGCAAACATACTGACGTAAAATACGTGCGTCTCACAGCCGAAACATTTGATCTAGTTCTCAAAATTAAAACGCGCTTTGGTATTACCATTCAAGACTTCGTGAATACCGCAACATATACGGCATGTAAACAAATATTGGACAAAAAATGAATTTGTTAGGTAATTTTCTTTATATCATCGGTTTAGGAATATTTATTCTTGGTATTTATTTTTTTGTAAAATGGTTCAATACCAAACTTGCCAAAAAATTTGGCAGTTACGTCATTTTTCTCAATGAAAAGGAATTTGAACGCATCATGTTTTTGACTGACGAAAACGAGGATGCTGATTTGAGGGAAAAATTGATAAAAACAAAAAAAAATGCCAAATAATCTCATTTTCATATTTTTAGTAGTAATCATTCTTTTATTTTACTTCCTGTTCAAAAAAAAACGCAAGCGTACCACCGATGAACAAGCAACCAATGAAGCATCATTCAAAATGCAAACCGGTATCACGCTCACAACTTCGTCCATATCCGACTTGAAGACAGGGATCAAATACACGATGGGAGATATTGTGGATTTTCATGAAAGCATTGATGCTGAAAAAAGAACTGACGAAAATATCCCATCTGAACACGAACTCGAATTTTTAAAAAAACATATTATGGTTGAAAAAGAAGTTCAAAGAGAAATAGATGCCGATGATCTTGATGAATTTATAGAAAAGATGACCCATCGAAGCAAAAATCGCAAAAAGAAAAAAGAAGAGAATAATCGCGACTCAAATGTTGGGATGGATCAAGAACTTATCGCTCAATTTCAGGCGTATACCAAGCAAATAGAAGAAGAATTGGCGGAATTGAAGTTGGATTGGGAAAATCCTGCTTAAAATTTGATAAAGAGGAAAAGGAAAATAAAAGGCAAAAAAAATAGCCACTACTGCGGAGTGGCTTTCCTATCCAACAGAATCAGGTAGGGGGCGTTTTATGGCACAAAGATAAAATTTTTTTTGAATGTTTGAAAAAAAAATGACGGTACATTTCAAATTGTCGCAGCAGATTACTCACTGCGTTCGGAACTACACATCGGCTTACCGGGACTTCATGCCAAAATAAAGATGTAAATTTTGTATTTCAACATTTTATACATTTTTAGCATACGAAAAGCGGGGTTTAGACTACATTTTTTGAATTTTGGGAGTGAACTGCACAACTAAAGTATAGGATTTTCCAAAATTTTTACCTTGCACTCTGATTAAAACATTGCCGAAGTATAACTGAAAACGTCAGAAGGCTTGAAATCGCTTCATAAAAGATAAGCGGGGTATGCCGAAGCCCCCCGCTGATGCCGAAACCGCTACAGCAGTATCGACACTGCAAATATACTGCATTTTTTCAATACCGCAATTTTAAAAAAAATTTCTTCAAATTTTCTTCATGTCTAAATAGAGGTGTAAATTTTGTATTTCAACACTTTATACACTGTTCGCATACGAAAAGCGGGGTTTAGACTACTTTTTGGGATGGTTTTGATAATATCATTTTTTAAAATTTAGGGAGTCAACTGCACAACTAAATTGTTTTCCTGTAAAAAATTAAAATTTGTTTAGTTTTTTCGAAATTGAATAAACCTATATTTTTAATATTATTTTTATTTTTTATCCTCATTACAAGATAATTATAAAATTTTATGGACAAATTCCAAACTTTTTTCAATAAAAACAGGTTTAGATTGAGAAATTCCGAACATTTATCAGAAATTTTTTATTGTTTTTTCCCTTTGGGTTTAGTTTTGATTGAAGTTATTATTCAAAAAAATGAGAGAGTAATTTTCATTGCTAGGAGAGTAATTTTCATTTTTTTTTTTTTATTCTGTTTATTCTTTTATATTATTGTCGGAGTGAGCTGCACAACTAAATATTCTAAAATTTTGATAATCAATACGAGTTATTTTTTTGTTATGGGAGTGAACTGCACAACTAAATAGCATCATGGGAGTGAACTGCACAACTAAATGGGGTAAATGGGAGTCAACTGCACAACTAAATGGGGTAAATGGGAGTCAACTGCACAACTAAATGGGGTAAATGGGAGTCAACTGCACAACTAAATGGGGTAAATGGGAGTCAATTGCACAACTAAATGGGGTAAAATTGGACAAGATGGGAGTGAACTGCACAACTAAAATCTAAAATTATTCAAAATTTTGACCATCCTGCTTTATGTCGGAAGCAAAAGAAAGATACGATAAAATTCTTATTTAGTTTATATTCAATGGCATAGACTATTTGTCTAGCTTTAATTTGTCGAAACTCACCTTATCATGTACATATTCAGTGTGATAGATGGTTTGATAGACTTGTCTGAAGTATTTTTCTTTTATTTCTTTGTTTTCGGAATTAAAAAACCATTTTATAAAGTCATCTTTGTTAAGTTTTCCGGCTTTATAGTACAGGTAAAGATCATGACCGTCATATTTTGGATTATCCTTTTTAACATAGCCATCTGTCAATGATTGTTGTAGTTTCTTGATAAAGACCGTTTTTAATTTTTCATCAAAATAAATAATGGTATCGTATGCAAATGTAAAGGAAATGTGATATGCATGCCGATTTTCATGTTTTACAAATTGCCAAGTGAACGGCGTTTTTTTTAGATTTTTTTGCAAAATGCCAAGGATTTTTGTAATGTGCTTTTTTTTATCATTCGCTTGCGAAAAATTTATGTTCAAGATTTTGCATACTTCGTCGACTGTAACGATGTAGGTGTAATCCTTTTTTTCGTTCTGTTGCTTTAAGTTTGTAAAACGTGTTGTGGCTATCATGCGCGACATGAAAAGGTAAAAGTTTCGGTAGCTGCCAACACTGGAAATTTTCGAGGAGGTTAACCCTTTATAATCCTCATAATCAATCAAAAAATACTCATCTAACAAATTTTTTGCCAATTTATCGGATATTTGAATTGAATATGCTCTTTTTTCTCTTTTTTTGCTTGCTGCTTTATTTTTGTAGTGTACGGTAAGTTTTTCGATGATTTGATAGGATTCTACTTCTGCTACTCCATTTCTTTTTCTGCTGAAGACAATGTTTTCATTCAAGGCGCGGTACAGAGCATATTCAAACAGTCCATCCCATGGATGAGGGTCGCCGTTTATCATTGGCAAATTGGAATCAGGAACATTTCTAAACTGTTTCAGAGTTCTTTGCAAGTTGGTTCTGTTGTGCCCAAATTCATTGCAAAATTCGTCAATGGTAAAAGTTATATCTCCCCAAAGGTCGCGCATTTTTGACCGCGCTGCATAAACAATGATGTCGCGTATGATTGGGGCTTCAGAGGCAAATTTTCTGTCGATGGCGTCAACATCGAAAGTGAAGGATTGCGGTATTCTGCTTAATTCATTATCCATTATGGCACGCATGAAATTTTTTTGCAAAATTATAAAAATTTTTCGTATCTTTGCAAAATAATATAAAATTTTAAAAAAACAAAAAAGTTATGAAATCACATATTTGTAAATCTCTTATTTTCACAGCATTATTTGTTGTGCTTTTTTTCTCCTGTCAACGGGAACTCAAGGATGACCCCACTTTGACGGAGATCGACATCTGGGTCAATTCCGATCTTGAAAAGTTTACAAACGCAGGATATGCAGGATTTGTAAATACGCCTTACGATTTGGCGTTGACCATCACAAGTAAGTACAAAACAGGGCAATACCCTGTAAACATGACTTACGAATCTAACCGGAATATTACCATAGGTTCCGGTGCATCTAAGTTTTATGAAGCGTCAGACACGGTTTCATTTGCCCTGCAAAAGGGTAGAACATTGAAGGTTACCGCACATGAGCCCGGTAACTACAGGCTGATGCTTCATTTTAAAGACCTTAATAATCAGACGATTGGTTCTAAAGAACTTAATTTCAACATAACCGAGTCTGATTTGGGTCTGTTCCTTGTTCGGGACGGCAACAGGGCGCTAAGTCTTGACGAAATGCCAAATTTTCTGGAAGATGAAGGATCATTCATTGTTCGCGTACATTCAGAAAGAGAGGAATTGAACAAGGGAAAACTTACGCTTACCACCAATATCATTGGTTCATCTGTTCAGGTAAAAAACTGGAAAGAGAATGAAGCAAAAATTTCACAATCGGACGACTTACCGCAGACAGTAGATTTTTTGGTGGAATACAGCAATATACAAATTGGAGCAAGTGAATTTGTTTTTACGGCACAAACGCAGAACAGCAAGTCCACTTTACAAACCGGAATGACCGTAAGGGAAAACAAACCCGGTACGCTCACCTTCAACACGACATACGATCCGGAACTGGATTATTACACCTGCCCGCAACTTTGGGTGGGGCAAACGGATTCAGTGGATTATGTCATACAAAAAGACCCCGAAAGCGGCATGAACTCCTTCCGTATCATGTTTGAAATGAAAGACCCGACAAAACTTTGGTTTTTCAGCACAGGCGATGAATCGCTGCAGAACGCATCAACCAATTATGAAGCCAACAAATGGCACGATTTCAGCGATAAGATGACCGGAAGGTTGTATTATGTTTTTCCATCTCCGCAGACCTATCAGGATACCGTGTACATATCGCTGCAGAATGGAACACAGGGACCAAACGCAAAATATAAGTTGTTCCTTTCGTGCAAGCAGTCTGATGATTTCGATTTTAGCGTGAGTATAAAGCCAACATTGGTAGACGGTTATGATGAAATTAAGCTCAGCGAACTTCGAAAGGGGATTGATGATTTAGTTGCGCTCAAAGTGGTGGATGAAAATCCATATGCAAAATTCGACTACCGGTTGGGAGCCGAGGGCATGAAGGGTATGCAAACGAATATAAAACAATCGTTTACAAAAGAAGGTTACTCCATGCCGACAAATCTTCCCTATGGCGAATGGTTGGCAGGAGAATTTGGGAACCTGACAAGCGCGAAAGACTTCAAAATTTTATGCGAAGTACTCCCAAATGACGCCAATGCGGATGGGTATATCGGAATGTTTAACTGGACTTACGACGTTGAAAGAAAGTCTGATAAAAAAAGAAAGTCCGTCACTCGACAAATCAAAATTATTGACGACCGATTGTCTTTTTTGATTGACATGGCACCGGGCAACAGTCGGGAATCCATGTACCAGAACGAAATCATCACGGCATACCAGATAAAATATCATTCGCCAAGCCTTTCGGCTGATGATTACCTGCTGACCGTTACCAGCAGCAATGATGACGTTGCAGATGTTTACTTCATGAATAAGGATTTGACCTTCAGAAAAGCGACATTCGGCGCTGCCGAAACGCCTCCTGCTTCGCATAGTCAAGGCGGATCAATGCTTGCCGTTCCCGAAATCGGGAAAATGCAAATTAAAGGGAAACAGCCGGGCGCTGCCGTGCTGCATTTCACGTTGACACATAAAGCATCCGGCGCATCAGCAACAATCGACAAAACTGTTACCACCATTTCCGATCCCGTACAGTTTGTGATTGAGCCGGCGCCAACATTGGACGCCATGTCAAAAGAACGCCCCGCGATTCCTTTCGGCGGACAGTACCATACTTACCAAAATCCGAGATTCAAAATACGGCTAAATAAGGCATCCGGATATAGCGCCAATACTTCCGGCGTGGCTTCGGTAGTGTTTTCAACAACCCCGTCATTAACCAATGTGGCAAAATTGACGGTCAGAGGGGGAACTGTTGGAACGCCCGGATACCACTGGGCTACAAATGCCGTATCGGGTGCCGTTATTGAATTGGCTTACGATACGGATTATTTTGTTACCGTAGGATCGCCAACATCCCACCCATGGAACATCCCCATCGGTTCAGAACAGTTCCTGAACATTAAAATGACCAAGGCAACGAATCAGCAAACACAGATTGTTGCTGAATATAACGACATGGTGAAGTACTCGTTAAGAGCGTACAACAAGCCAATATATGGCATTACTGCCGAAGCGTACAATGAAAGCGGATGTACCATTCACAATGTCGAAAACATTTCATTTCCCGTATATGTGTCTTTTGCAAATGTGATTATATCGTCTGATTACGGTCATGTGACCAGAACAGATTGCAGCGGGACATACGATATAAGGAACGCTGCTTTGTCAAGCGCTATCTGGAATGACGGCAATGAGTTGAACGGGTTCCCATATATTTTCGGCTCCAGTAATTACAATAAGCAGACCGTTGTAGGCGACAAAATTGAAGCGATACCGGGGCACACTCCACCTGACCCATACTGGAAAAACTATGGACCCGGCGCTTCGGTGACAACATATGGCAGTATAAAAACAACGGTGCGAGACAATTGGAATTGCAGTGTTGAAACCTATGTGGAGATTCCTCCAAAAATCGTATATGGTACAAACTAAAAAAATCCTCCGAGTAAGCACTCGGAGGATACGATTTCATTTTTGCGGCTTGTACGAGCCGAAGATGGCGTTAATCATATGCTGATATGTAATGGTATGCCGACGAACTACCACATGTGTTTACCGCTTGGCACTCCATCCGGTAGGTGGCTTCATTATAAAAATATGCGTTTGCATAGTGCCCGTAACCATATATGGCTCCATTTCCACCAGGCATCAGCCAATTGTAACTGGTAACGCCGGCGTTGCTTGAAACGCTGGCGTAGTATGTATGGCTGTTGTAAGAACTGGCTTGTACATATGTTGGTCCTGAAACCGACACATCAGGTTTACCAACCCATATGCTTTTCCTTGCTACTTCCACCCCGCCACTAATTATGCTCACATATCCAGCACCATTTGCGTTACCTGTATACTTTCCTGGATTACCAGCATCAGGTGTAAGGTTACTACTAGCCACCCAACTATACGCACCCGGCGGATTATTAACGATAAAAGTTTCCTGTGTGCCGACGCATACAAATCCTGGACCAGAAAGGCTTGGTGGTAATACGGCTTTTACGTAAAAATTCTTTGGACTTGAAGCATTATAAATGGAAGGGCAAGCATTTGGCGGATGTTGCCACAATCCCATAGCCCCCCATTTTGAAACGTATATGCCAGTTGATATTTTTACCGCAGTATGATCTCCAGTTCCATTAGGATCATAAACTACTATCGCACCATTGGGCGCTGTAGCATCAGTAGCACCAACAACTTTTACATAACTTCCATCTTCCCAGTATATTTTGTATCCAGGCGTGTTTATCCACACCGTATAAAGCCCTCCGTCTGACATGTGCCAAGCATAACCATGGCAGTTATATGCATAAGTGGGAGGGCCAAGCAATACAAGATTACTGCCATAAAGCATCTTCATTTCCGCTTCATACGCCGCTAACTGCGATGAATTATAATTGAAGTCGTAACCTGAATGTATGTATGCATTCGGGACGGTACTACCCTTAGGGGTTTTTACAAGGGTGGTCAGCGTATGTGTTTGAGCAATACTAGCATAAAGATTGCACAAAACCAATGTGATAATTACAAAAATTCTTTTCATGGTTCACGTTTTTTAAATTTATCATTAATATAGCCTTCAAGATAACTGTCTACATCCAGTCCGATAATCTTTGGCTTCTGTATAAAATTCATCAGCGCATCTTGCATATCTGCTCTCGCTTGGTTGTCTTTCATCACTTTCTTTGCAAAAAGCAAATTAGCCGGTGCGTCATTCAGGTTGCTAAAGATATCCACAAGACTTCTTTTTATTTTTTTGTGCTCAAGAGCCAAAATAAATAACTCATTTTCTTGATCTTTACTCAAGTTTTCTAAAACAATATCCTGTGCCAAAATAAATTCCAACAGAAAATGACGGAAAGAAAACATGCCCTTATCTACAGGACTTTGCGAGCGTACTTTTGCTACTTCCAAAATTAAGTCGGAATATTTTCCAATCAAAGCATCAGTTAAATCACGACGTTTTAAAAGTTCGGGATATCCGTTGAATATTTCCAATAACCAATCAAAACCTTTTTGAAAATCTTCACCACAAAATATCTCCATCTTATACGGAAAATCAAGGCATGTTTCCAGCAGACCCTCCGTAGAAATATTTGCCAATAGTGCGTAAGGCACCTGTAAGGATTCTATGCGTTGTTGAATTTCAAGACTTTCCCATCCCGGAGTTCCCGGTTTGAAATTGGCAAATACAAACTTATCCGCACTTTTAAGGCTAAAAGCAGACTTTCCTCCCGTCGTTGTTACGACTCCTTCAACAATTTGATAGATTAATTCCCAATCTTTGCTTTTTGAAAAAAAATCATCTCGATTAAAAACGTCGCCCGTAGATACTTCCATATCTTCGCCTTTTTCATTTCGAATACAAAGCAGGCTATTAGAATGGACTGACCAAACATTATAAATCGTTTGTTCTTTCCATTTCCCTCTATGAACCTCCGCCTGTCTGCTGACACCGGTGATGGGTTTTCCGACGAAATCTTCAGAAATAAGATCAATCCAATCGTTTAGCCAATCAGGAAGTTCCTCTCTGGGTACAATAACGAAGGGTGCAGATTTCAGATTCGCAAAAAATTCCCCTTCATCAATTTTTGAGAATCCATCTTTTTCATTACAACCGCCTGACAGCACTGCTGCAATAAAAACAGTACATACGACACACAGCGCCATAAAAGTTGCAACTGTACCCTTTTGATTTTTATCTAAGGGATTTTTGATTTTTCTATTCATATTACTTAAAATAAATATTTGTTTAACTACATTTTATTCTTTTTAACACGATCAACTTTTTTTCCAACAACCATTTTTGTTCCCAAAATGTTTTTTACCTTTGCGCATTGTTCAGCGCGGCAATCTGTTTCAACGAATGTTGATTCTTTGATTGTTATAGCCGCCTTGTTTGGAACCAACCGAGGTGCCTGAAAAAGAAAAAACAGTTACAAGGCGGCTTTCTTAGTTCGCGTCGTTTTTGCTTTGCCCAAAAGGGCTAATTTTCTGTTCATCATATATTGTTTTGTTTAAAATTTTATTTTTTGAATTAACATAGAATCAACAAGTTTTATTGGATGTGTTTCTCAAGTTGATTTATGATTTGATGATCCACATTTTCATCAAATTTGCGGGCAATCAATTTTCCCGAACATAACAATTTGTCAAAATCGCTGTTCAAAAGTATACGGGGATATTCCGGACCGTCTGTCCAATTGACATATCGAAGATTATCATTTACAACCGTTTCTGCAAATGACGAGTGCATGAGCGTGGTTTGGAAAAACATTTCATCGGGTATCATCGTTTGACGGTAAAAGTCATACAATAATTCGCCAGGACGGCACACACATGACAGCCATTTTACACACTCGCCGGTGAGCGACCACCATTGAGAACCACCGTAAGGCTGAATATCTGAAGGGAAAGAACTGGCTCCTAAATGTTTTTTGCCTTTTTCCTCGCCATCCATGTCCCATTTGTAGTTAACTCTGTCCCATCCGCCATTACCAGCCCACCCTTTATATGGGATGGTATGATATTCCAAAAAATTTTTACCATAGTTGTTTTCAAATAACTGATCAAAAATTTTGGGGCTACATAAAGGAAAATCCTGACCGCTCAATAGATGGACATAATCTGGACTAATTTTGGAATCGCATAACATGTTTATCAAGCATACCGTAGCTTCGATCATGCTGAATCCGCCCCAGTTTATATCAATTTGTTGGTCTGCGACCAACAAATTACTTGGAAATTCAATTGTAGTTTGCATATCTGATTTTTTATCAATGTGTACAAAAAACCATCTATTATTAGATTGTAATACAGAAATCATCTGCATCAACTGTCTCATGTTTTTATGAGCCAATATTAAAAATGCGTGTTTCATGATTTTTCATTCATTACATTCGAGAATACGTGGTATATGATATGAATTAAAGATTTGAAACTAATCAATTTGTCATTTGATAAACAAACTAATTGTTCAATGAAATCGGAATAACGTCGATTCTTATCTACAATATGCTTCACAACCCAGTCGGCATATTCCTTTTGTATTTTGAGGCTGGTCTGGCGCATAATATTGAATTTACGTTCAGTTACTTGACTGGAAGAATGACGGTAATGCAACAAGACTTCCGGAATATTGGCAAAACGAAAACCTTTACATGCCAGTACAGTCCATAGTTTATAGTCCTCTGCGCACGGATAACCATATGGATATCGCAATGTAGTATCATTTTCGAAAATCGAGCGACGTATCATCACCGATGGATGAATTAACGGATTAGTCAACAGCATCAAAGAAATGATTTGATCATGTTCTGTTGCGTATTGCATCAAACGTTTACTCATTCCGAAACATTCTGCATACGAACCGCAAATATCAATATTCGTATAAGTTTCCATAAATTGAAATTGGGTTTCCAACCTGTGAGGTAACATCACATCATCGGCATCCATTCTGGCAATATATTTACCTTTAGCCATATTAAGTCCTTTGTTCAATGAAGATATGAAATCGTGTGTATTGGCGATAAACTTTATTCGCCAGTCATGGTAACTTTTTACAATTTCCACACTGGTATCAGTCGATCCGTCATCAACCACTATTATTTCAAAGTCTGTAAAGGATTGCTGCAACACGCTTTCCAATGCTTCATGTAAATATGAATTTGCGTTGTATACTGGCATCACTACAGATATGGAAGGTACATTATTCATATTTTAAGGTATTCATGATATTAAAGATAATGTTTCAAATATTATTAATTTTCATTATGCGAATAAACTGATAAGAATGAAAAAACATGAGATATATGACAATTAAAAAATAGAATCAAAAAATATTTTATATTTTTCTCTCATACATTTGATTTGATATTTTGATTCATACATGATCCGTCCATTTTTTCCCAACGTACTGCACAATTCGTTTGATTGGAGTAGTTGCAAAAAGGCTTCCGATAAATTATTCTCAAATTTTTCAATATGTTCTCGATCACCTATTTGAGCAATTATAGCATTTTCATTATTAATAAACATATCGCCCACACCAAAACCATCTGAAGCAACTACTGGCAAACCATACATCATCATTTCGATGCCAGCATAACTGCATTGTTCAGAATAGGAAGACACAACACCTACATCTGATACCTGATACCATTCGCTAAGCATATCTTTCGAAATCTGACCAGTAAACGTTATTTTAGAAGCAATCTCGCCTACATGTTCCATAATCTTTTTAGCCTCAAAAAGAGTTCCTACAACAACCAAGCGAAAATTGGGATATATTTTAACTACTTTCTTTAAAGCGCTTATAATTTGATATTCTCCTTTAACACGCGCTACACGACCAACGAACAAGATTACTTTTTCGTGTAAAGGAATAAATAATTTGTTTTTCAATTGATTGACATTCTCTTCTGACAATTTACTGTATGTATCCTGAAGTCCGTTGGGAATTAATTTGATTTTACTACTGTTTACTTTGTATACGCTTTGAAGCAATTCAACAGTTTCCGTGGTTAATGCTACTATGCGATCTGCTGTTTCATACATGCGTTTTTCCTCGTTAAATTGCGTCACTAAATCAGGATAATTCTTTTCAAACATGTCCAAAGCAAAGAGTTTTTTAAGTGCAGCTTTATCGCCGAACATAGAACTTGTCCAAGACATGTCGTGAATGACAAAAGCAAGTTTAGATAAAGGAAAAGATTTTTTTAATGCTTTTAACAACATTTCATTTGGACCATAATTAAACAAGAAAAGACTATCCGATGAATCTTCTATATAAAGTCGCAAAAACTTGTCGAAAACATTATAGTGCTTGTCGCAAAAATCCTGAATATATGGAATTTGTATTTGTCGAACTCCGTTATTTTCTTCAATATTAAATATTTTAGTTCCGTGACAATAAGCAATATGGCAAATATTGATTTCCATCTCCCTCAAACAAAACATCAATTCCCGTATATACGTGCCAATACCATTTGTTTTCGAGTTGGAATAAAAATCTACTATATATATGTTTTTCATGAAAAGAGAGATTTTAAAAAATTTGTGGATGTTTTGGATATTTTCATTAATTCACCGGCTAACCCATCGGACAGTCCAAGTTTTGCCGATAAAATATCTTCTTCATTTTTCAATTCCACATTGCTTGCAAACAAAAGAATATTCGGATTATAACTTAATAATCCGGTATCCATATAGGAAATAAATGCCTGCTTCAGACTGATTGAAATTGTTTCTTCCGTCAACGATTGCAATTTATTGTAAACATCCTTCAGGTAGGCGTCGTCGAAGGGACGGACATGGAGGAAAGTGGGAACGGTAATATAGTTTTTTAACCGGATTAGAATGTAATGAATAAAGCCTTCCAATCCGGTTTCAAGGGTAAAATCGTTCATTCTTCGTATATCCATTGCCATAACCTTCTGATCGATGTCTGCACAAATTTCATTAACGTCGCTACTTACAAACATCTGCTGCATCATGTATACAATTCCCCACCCGAATCCGCATAATCCGGTTGCAAAATCGAGCGGTGTATTACTATCGATTTTTTTCGGCAAACTATTGTTCAATTCTTTTGCATAATCGGTATATACCAAGTTATTACGACATCGCCCATACTCAAAAAATGCAATAGTAACACCAATTTTGCCATACAGCAAGCCGTTTCTTTTCATGGAATTTGCCTGTAACATTAGATGATGTACAGTTTTCTCTTCAATGGAAAAGGTATAATTTGGGGGTAATTTTATCATTTTATTCGATCTGTTTTTTGAAAAGTTTATAGTAAAATCCTTTTTTGTTGATTAACTCTTCGTGGCTGCCAGTTTCAATTACTTTTCCGGCATCCATGCAAACAATTTCATCCATGCTTCGAATTGCGCTTAAACGATGACTGATTACAATCATTGTTTTGGGGGAATATAAGCGGCACAATTGCTCCATGATGTTCTTTTCGCTGTCGCTATCTAAAGCTGAAGTGGCTTCGTCAAGGATAATTATATCAGCATCTTTGAGTATAGCACGGGCTATGGCTATGCGTTGTTGTTGTCCGCCAGACAAGCCGACGCCGTGGTCGCCTAAGAGTGTTGCAAAACCATCGGGCAGTTGATGTATTTTTTCAGAAATACCTACTCTGGAGGCGGCATCTTCGATTTCATCATTAGTGGAGTTTAGGCTACCGTAGCGTATATTATCGGCGATAGTGTCATGAAACAATAGATTGTCCTGAGTAATCAGTGCTATGCGTTTTCGCAGGGCATGAATGTTCATTTTCCGTATTTCAACATCGCCGAAGTATATATTGCCTTCCTGCGGTTGATACAGACGACAGGTTAAAGCTGTTAATGTGCTTTTTCCACAACCACTACTTCCAACTAAAGCGTATTTTTTACCATATTTAAAAGTGAAGTTTAGCCCCTTCAATACGGGTAAATTATCGTAATCGAAATTAACGTGACAAAATCTGAGGTCTTTTTTGATGTGAATTGATGTGTCGCCTTTTGTATCTTCTGGGGCAACTTCCATCAAGTCGAATATACGCTGCATGGAAACGCCTGCGCGAATAGAATCGAAATACAATCCCATCATGTTACGGAATGGGTCGAATGTACGATTCATGTATTGTATGAAGGCAACCAAGGCACCTACGGTCATGGTTCCCGCCATTACCTGCTTGCCACCCACTCCGAAAATAATCAAAGGTACGGCCGTGGTTAAGACCATTGTGATATTTCGAGTAGTCGCCGATAATCGGACGTTTTTGAGATTAAGTCCTATTTGCTCCCCAATTTTGTTTAACAGTTTATTCTGTTCATAATCATGCCTTACGTAACTTTTTATCAATTTCATACCAGCGAAGCGTTCCATCAGAAAACTCAAGATGTCGGCATCTTTTTCGCGGCTTTCTTTTACGGTTTTCTGTATCTTTGGCTGAAACCAGCGCGTATTCATGAAAATGAACGGCATAACCGTAATAGACAATAAAAACAATTTATAATTTAGTATGCACAACATTACAGCAAGCCCAACCATGGCGCATACGCTATTTATCAGGCGTACTAACGTGCCGGTTAAAAAACTTTGAATACTGTTTACTTCGCTGTTTACTCGGTGTACGAGATCGCCGCCTTTGTTTTTGTCGAAAAAGGACATAGGCAATTGTAACAAATGTTGAAACAAGTCCCTTCTTATGTCTCGGGTGATGTTGTTGCTTACCCACTCGAACAGATAGTCGGAAGCAAAGCCGATAAGCAAGCGCACGATATTGATACCAAGCAGTATCAAAAGAATTTGCACAAGAAATTGATAGTCATGCGACGGAAAAACCGTATCAATGATGATTTTCAAAACATAGGGGGATACAAGAGTACCTGCGCTTGATAATATCATCAAGATAAGAAGCATGATTTCTTTAGCCCAGTAAGGTTTTAGATACTTAGCGAATCGTATAAAGAGAGGAATGTTCATGATTGTCGTGCTTATAAAAAAATGCAAAGGTAAGGCAAATGAATATATGAGTCAATGCCTTCTTTTTGACATGAATACCAGAATGTTTACTTTCCATCTGTGGTTATTTTTCTTCCAACCAATTCGATATCAATTCTATGATTCCGTTTTCCCATTCAATAGAGTAAAAGTTGTGATTCCCGTTTTCCACGATATGCGTATCCGATGGTATTTGGTAGCGTTGAAGTAATTCGTGTATTTGCTCAAGGGCTGGTTGGGTTTCAGGGTCTTTTTCTCCATGTATCAACAACATTCGCCCGTGAAACTTGCCAAATGGTTGTTTTTGAATTTCACCTCCAGATAGTTTCGTTTCCACTTTATTTTGCCGCAAGGTAGGACTAGACATTTCGATAACATGCTTCACCGATTGGTTGCCATTTCGCGCATAGCAAATCGCTAATTTTGCCCCTGCAGAAAATCCAGCCAAAACAATTTGCGAAAACTCCAATATATGGATTACATGCTGCAAAACGGCATCCAAATCTTCCAACATGCTTCTATAATTGGTTTTTCGACAATCGCCCTGGCTATATCCTCTGCCGCGAAAGTCGAAACGAAAACAGTCATAACCTTGTTGTGTAAGGCTTCGGGCTATCTTTACCAACATATCATGCGGACCGGTACGGTAGCCAGTCCATCCGTGTAGCATAATAATGGCAGGTTTAGAACGCAGATTGGGCGAATGACCACAGATGGCTTTGTGCCAAATGCCGTAAATGATTTCACCATTAACAAAAATTTCAAAAATATCTTCTTTCATTCGCATTTTCTTTTACGTATTCACAGATTTTGAAAACTAATTCGTCAGAATCAACGTTATCATCTTTGTTCCAGAACAGCTCCACTTTTATTGTTCTCTGCTTTACGCCGGCGTTGAGAGAACAAATTTCCTGAACTGTTTTGGTCGTCTTTCCGGTCGTAGATACTGACACGATCAAACCTTTACGAAGCTGTTTCAACACGTCAAATGTTTCTTGTGCTTGAACTAAATCGCGAAACAAGCCTGATCCTATTTCGTACCCGTCGAAATCAATGCTTTTGTTTTGTTGAAGATTTTGGAGCAATACATCACGATTGGAGGTGATTACACCAGCGGTACAGAGTTCTTTCATCAGTTTATGACGTAATGATTTTCGTAGATAATCGACTGGGTTGAGTACCGGTTCTATCCAGATACATTCGGAAATATTGCCGGGATGCTGTTCCATGTAGCACATCGACAAATATGCACCAAACCGCAATCCAATGATACCTAATTCGGATAATCCGGTGTATAATTTCAACACTTCAACCGCTTTTTCTATATCTGCAAGCCATTCCTGTAGCCGCACATGAACAAAAGATCCTTCACTGTCGCCGCATCCTCGTAAATCAAACATCAATACAGGGTAACCGTTCTGGTACAGCCTCCTTGACAATTCTATCAAAGTCCGGTGTGCGCTTTTCTTTTCTTCGGCAAACGGGTGAATTACTACAAATCCTGACGGCCTCCGATATTCAATTTCAGGAAGAAACAGCATACCGAACAATCTTACCTCGCCTTCTATAAATAATGACTTTTGCATTTCAATAACACGGTTACTTTTTCCACTGCCCTGTCATATTGTACTCTATATTCGATACAGTTAGCGTTTTTAATTATTCTTTCGGATTTACGCCCCATTTGTTTTCACCTGTTTGACTATCGGCACAATACAAAAAAATCAATAAAATCGCTCCGACAAATGGAATTAATGCGATAATATTCCACAAACCGCTTTTGCCGATGTCGTGCGCACGCCTAACACAAACTGCCAACATGGGTACTGCAACTGATAGACAATAAAGAAGTTGAAGCCAACCATAATTTAAACTCACTTCAGAATGTTTAAAGGTTAATCCCAACATGTTGTCAAAAAACATTGCCCCCATGAAAAAAATCATGTTAAACAACACGAACATCCAAAACTCTTTTCTCCTCGCTCTTCCACTAAAATTAGCGTACTGTTTTAAAGCATTAATATACCAATCCATTAAATTTTCCCTAATTCGTGTCGGGCGCAACTTTTAAACTTTCCTGCTCTTACGGCTTCACAGGTTTTGCCTTCATTTTTTCGCTTTGCCACTGCATTCATCTCTCGAAACTGCTACCTTTTCTATTGCCTTGTCGGACTATGTATTTTCTCGAAACGTGTTGCTTTCTCGACAACGTTCTCTCTGCTTACCGCTAACTGGCTAATTATCTCACAGTTATAATGTTTATTATAAGAACTATACCACATCATACCTAACAAATGCAATAAACGAAAGCACAAACAACCCGATCACCCAGAAAAACAATATGGCTATATCGCCAAGACTACTGGCAATCATTTGCTGGAAATCCACAGATTGTCCTGAAAATTTGGGAACTTCAGACGGATTGACATTTTGTTGAGACATAAATGAATCCCCCATACCTCCGTCGTTCCATATTAAATGACTACTTTCCGGATCCGCTTGATCTTTACTGACAATATAATCCCGATAGGTGATTTGATAATTCTTTAATTGTCCGAAAAACGCTATATAGCCATAGAAATTGTTGCCGGAAATTTGGTCGCCAAGAAACCGGAACAACCCAAACGGCGATATTTTTGATATTCCGATAGCTTTGCGCGTTTGTTCAAATTGCATGTTATGATAGTCGCTCAATACGCTATTATGTACATTAGTGCGTCTATCGGCGCAATCTTTTCTAAGCAGAACCCCTTCCATGGGAGTATTGGGACCTTGCCAGGACATATAGCAATCTTCCAGATTATTGATTTGTTGCGTCACTTCCTGACGAATAGATGATTCTGTGGGTATTTTGTCTGTTTGCTGACTGATGACCCAACTGGCATTTGGAACAACAATAACCAACAACGCCCAGCATACTAAACACATAATTAAGCTAACATAGGATTTTTGTGTGAGCGCAGAAACTAAAAATCCCATCAAAATCGTAAAACAGATGACCAAAACGGAAGCGCCAAAGAAATAAGCAATTTTTGCGTAATCAGTCGCGTCCATATGGAACGTTGCAGAAATCTCGAAAACAACGCAACATATAATAATACCGAGCAAAACCGGTATAACAAAAACCGTTAATAAACCCAAAAACTTGGCAATGATGATGCTCGACCGCGATAAACTGTTGGCAAGCATTAATTTGAGGGTACCATCTTCTCTTTCGCCCGAAAAAGCATTATACGAAAAACAAATACAAAAGAAACTGATGATGTAAATCAATATGGTTGTCCAGTCGATGGATAGATACGGATTGATGTACGGATTGTGTTTGATGATGGTGGCAAACTCCGGTTCATTGTAATAATTCATTGATACGCCATCGGGTACTAATCCCGATGATGATGCCGACATAAAAACAAGCGGCGAGGGAGGAACGGGAAGTTCCTGCCGCAAACGGGTCATTTCCGCTAATGAATTAACCTTTTCGACAGGCAGCCCCATCATTGCCATGATTTCTTTCATAAATGCGGCGTCGCTGGTGGTATCAAATTCAAGTTTTTGATGGTTTGATATAACAACCTCTGCGTGCTTTCTTTGCAAATCGCGGTAATGAAATACCGATATGGACGCGTTGAGCGCAAACAGGGAAATAATCAATGTCCATGTAAATAACATGCTCCTGTTGAGCAGGTGGTATTGAAGTTCTTTAAGAAAAATATGCTTGATCATGATAATTTTGTTTTGATTTATTTGAATGATAAATATTTATTATATGTCCACAAGGATAAACCTCCTACAAGGATGTTTGCCAATAATAACCCCATCCATGCAAGGAAAGAGTTCGAGCGGAGCGGCATGTTAAAATTCGGAAAATCTGTTGCAATTTTGTTCAAATTTTCCGGTTTGCTGTATCTGTCGTCAAGTTCCTTATTGTATCCACTGTTGTCGGGTAACATTTCTGATTCCGGCATTTGAGTGAAAAAGGCATAACCAAATCCATTTTTGGACTTTGTGTAATCCATCAACATGGAACGATAATTCTTGGCTGCGTCTGTAAATTGTTTTTCACGGAAATGATAATCCGTACCTGCCGCTTCTACGCACAAATTTTCATATATCCTGTCCGGAAGGAAAAACGCAAACCTATCGTACAGAGTCTTTTTGCGAACCAAATATTTGTTTTGTTCTTCCTTCATTCCGGTTATTGTATTGATACGATTGAACCAATTGAGTAAAGTAAAGTCGTGCATCTTTAAAGTGTTGTCATATGCGGTTTTTGTTGAAACGGTATTTTTTGCAACAATATTCGGCGTCACCATACTCATACTACCCAAAGAATTTTGAACGAAAAGGTTATTGTCAATACCATACTTTATATTTTCCAACATTACATCATTATTGATTCTTTTTATCTGTTCGGAGATAAGATAATCCGAAGGAATTTTTACCGTTCTGTCAATAATAGAGTTGACGGTAAACGGATAAACATACGCCAAAATGACCCATATCATTAACCCTGATAATGTTGCTATGGAAGTTTTTGACGACATGGCGGATACGGACAGTCCAATCAATATAAAGACAGAAAAGTACAAAATACTTGAAAGCAAAATATACAATATTGAACCTGTATCCGATAGTGACAATGCTATATGAGGATCAAACCACATCCAGACGACCGGTATGAAGAAAACGACCAAGGCGCACAAACCGGCTATAATCAGCAGGGATACATATTTCGACAAGTAATATTCGAGCCGTCCTACCGAACCGCAAAAAATCAGTTTGCCGGTTTGTTGTTCCCTGTCCAAAGCAATCGGGCAGGTAGACATCAAAATAATAAATATACTCAAAATTTTTACAACTCCGGAAATATCAATATTGCTGAACAGTTTGATGAATGCGTTCCCTCGTTGAGACGTGGCTACAAGTTCCGGCAAATCAAGCGCCGAAACGGTAATCTTGTTACCGATGGTTTCGTCCAATCCTTTGGCAAAAACCGACAGAATTGTTGGCGGCATGTACACGTCCACTTTTAATTCCGAATAAAAGTACGTGTTTCCCAATCTTTCCTGCGACTGTTGGCTCTGTTCCTTATACACCGACCATCTGTCCTTGAACGATGATAACTGAACGCTCGTTACCAACAACCCTACCACAAGCGCCGTCAGGATCATCACCGCAAAGGTGAACGTTTTAAGTTGAACATGCAACTCCTGTATCAATAGTATTTTGAAATTTTTCATAGCGCGTAAGGTTCTTGTTGTCCAATATATTCCAGATATACTTTCTCCATGTCTTCTTGAAGAAATTCTTTTCGAGACATTCGTTTGACTAAATGTCCCTGTTTCATGATACCTACTTCGTCGGCTAATTCCTTGGTTCGGAAAATATCATGCGTACACATCAATATCGATTTGCCTGCCGCTTTTTGTTCTTTTAGCAACGCTACCAGCTCCGCTCCTGCTTTAGGGTCAAGACCCGAACTCGGCTCATCCAGCAACACATTTTCTGCGTCCTTGGCTAAGACAATCGCCAAACCCACTTTTTGGCGCATCCCCTTCGAAAAAGTTTTTACCTTTTTTTCAAAAGCATCCTCCTGCAAACCTACTCTATGGAGCAGGGCGTAATAGTCGGATTTGGTCATTTGGGTTTTTCCGCCAAGTTTGGCAAAAAAATCAAGGTTTTGACGCGCCGTAAAGTTCCCGTACAGCATGACGTTCTCCGAAAGAAACGACACATGTTGCTTGGCTTCCAACGGGTTTTTGCAAGCGTCAATCCCGTTAATGAGCGCCGTACCCGAGGTGGGCGTAATGAAGTTGAGAAACAGATTAATGGTGGTGGTTTTGCCAGCGCCATTGGCTCCGAGCAGGAAAAAAATCTGCCCTGATTTCACTTCAAGATTCAATGTATCGAGGGATGGTACTTGACTACCCTCGTACTTTTTTGTTAAATTTGTGGCTTGTAACATAATATTTAAAATTTAAATTAATGAATATTTGTATTTTATGGTAATAAAATCTTTTTCAAAAAGTTCTCGACAAGTTTGTATTACCTGTTTTTTTGTATTTTCATCGGATGAAAAATTTGATTTCCACAATTCAATAAGTTGCTGTATTGTTTGACGGCCATCAATTGCCCTGAGAAAAACCAATTTATTTTCATCAGGATTCTCAATAATAGTTTGATTACAATACAACCTGACAATATCATTATCTTCACGTATTGTCAACTCTTTTATCCGCTCCGGAATGCAATGAAGTATTTCCTGATCATCATCAATCGGAAAAAAACATATATGAGGTTTTTTTTGCAATACTTTTCGTATGCGTATTGCATAACACCCTCCACCGCAAGAATTTTGCCAAAATTTGCACGTATTACATTTTTGGTATGGTTCAAGATTATTTAAGATTTTAATACGCCTGTCAAAGTATTTGCCCAATTCTGTCTCATTACTAAATCCGTCTATCGGAACCTGTATTAATGAATACAGCCCGTAGCATCTCCATGCGTTAAATTTATTGTCTATATCTACGGGTGATCCTTCGCAATTACTTTTTATTGCAATCCCTGGTAATTGAAGTAAATAGGACAATTGTTCTTCTGAATAATAGCATAAGGGAATATACCCACAATCATTGGTCACTTTCATTCCCTTTCTTACAGCAGATTCTATGAATTTAGCTACCTGTCCCGACAATTCCGGGAAGTATTCATCTATCTCTTTTCTCTTTTTCGACAAATTCGGCGCCGCAACGCTCCATCGTATGTTTTTTATATTGTAAAGTTCTGCCAAATCTATGATATAATCGAAATCGAAATTTTGATTATATACAGTAAATCCTATAGTTGTATTGCATGGATTAACAATCTTTAGGGCTTGGTGTATTTGTTCTAATTCTTTTCCCTTATAAAAATTTGGATGCAGAACATTAAACAAGTATCTTATTTTTGTTTCAAATTTCTGTGGTAATAGGTTAATATACGACAAAAAATCATCCGGCCATATTCCATTTGTCATGATAAATATTCTTCGTTTGCTTGAAAGTAATAAAGAAATAGCAGGTATAATTTCCGGGTTTTGTGTTGGCTCTCCTCCGCAAAATCTAAATTCTGAGTTCGAATTCAAATAATTGTTGATACGCCACACTTGTTCAATGTTGAAATTATTTGTTTCTGCTATCTCATCTTTTACATTATTCTCTGATGCAAAACAAAAAGGACATGAGATATTACACTTGTTGGTAAAAATAATATTTGACATAGTTTATTAAGATTTATTAAGGAGTTGAGCAATAAGTTCTACAATACGATGTATGCTTTTGAAAAAGTCGAGATTAATATCATCGTCATCAAATGCAATATCAAATTCATCTTCAATTATGGTCACAAGGCTTGCCGCCTGAAAAGAATTGCTCAAAATAATGTGTAATAAGACCCTTTCATCTTTTTCTTCACAGGAAATGACGGATCTTATGATTTTTCCAACTTTGTCCGTTATATCAGGTTTAGAATGCATCTTCAATTGTTTTTAAAATGATATTATTATTATTTAAATCCCATATATCAAAAACCTCTGTTCCCAATTGCTCTTTGAACAACTGTAGTTTCTCTAAATATTCATCTTTAGAAAGAGTGCGGTTTATGGTGTACACATTTTCATCGCTACCTCTAAAAGTTCTTTCATGAGGAGTTAAAACACAAAACAAAAGTTTTGCTTTGGTAAATATGCGCATGGCGTTTATTACATCCTGTATCTGTTCTATCGTATCTTGAGGATTAATGGAGCAGATAAATCCATCTGGTTGTATGCCAAATACAAAGTCAAGGGATGTAGAGACATTGCCAATATGATTGTATGTACGGGGAATAAAACTCCCTTGTGTTCCTGTGATGATAATGTGCGGATTGTTGTAATATTGTGTTCCTTTTACTAAAATCCGAAGAAAGTCTAACCAATCTACCCGAGGAAGATTAACCGTCCCTTGATGTCCGTACGGAAAAGCAAATGACGCTCCAAATAACTCACCATGAGGCTCTGTTGCAATATGCGAAACCCTATAGCCTTCATTTTTCAGTATATCCTTTATCCGTAGTTGAGTTGTAAATTTTCCTTGTTTATTGCTAGTGCCTATTACTGATATGACCGGCACATTTGTTTCCGGAAGGTGTTTAAACTGTAATATCTGTTGAAACGTATCCCTATTTACTTCCGGTAAATATATTTTACAGCGATAAGAAGTATCAGAAATAATTTGCCGAACTGCTCTTTTTAATCTTGGGCTGAACAGGAACATATTTTTATTATTTTCAATTGCCTTATTGACAATCTCATGACCCAATTTTACGTTGGCTTCAAATTGGTGATCTAAAAAATAACCCAATACCATTGTATCAAATTTGTTCCAATCATCATCTGTCAATGATTGCATATTTTCATTACTCCCTTTCAGATTTCTTGGAAAATCAATTGATTTCACAATTTCATAGAAACATGACTCCGGAAATTCACGAAGAGTATTCATTTCTTTTTCACTGGCTGGAAATAGTGCAATCTTTTTAATCCAATCATTCTTCCGGGGTGTAAAAAAGTTTTCCCCGATTTGATCCAGATCCGTTCGTTGAACGTGTGGTAGTTTCTTTACATCAGATACTTGATACGTTGGCAACAAATCTTTATCAGCATGCTCTATCATGAGCAATTTTAAGGACGCTATGTCACTGAAGTTGTGTTTTTCCATTAAATTTGAGATTATTCCAGTAAAATGCGCGCATGCAAAACTTGTCCCTCCGGTGATATTGAATCGTTCATTCTTCCATAACACTCTTTGCAAATCGCCTTTGGCAATAAAAAATCCAGATGATGCAAGATAACCATAGTTATCGGCTTTTGTTTTCCCACATATTACTCCAAAAACTGATGAAAAGCAAGCAGGATAACTCTCTAAATGAATATCATTATGAGCTGCTGCAACTATAACGATACCTACCGAATATGCTTTTTCGCAAATTGCGATAAGCGATTCGTGAGGCATATTTGTTTGTACGCCCAAACTAATATTGATCAGGTCTACTTTTTTGTCAATACACAATTGTATAGCATAATGAAGAAATCTTTCATTAGTAATTCCTTCTTGATCAAATATTTTAATCACAAAAAGTTCTGCTTGAGGATTATGTTTATGGATAATTCCAGCAGTTGCAGTTCCATGCCCTAATAGATCATCAAAGTTTTCACAAAAACTAAGCTCATTATTAGATAAAAGAATGGTTCCACCTTTTACATTGCAAGATATCAGTCTTTTATGATTGATGTCTATTCCACTATCAATTATACCTATCTTCATTATGATGTAAGATTATTGTTATAATATGAAACTATTTTTTCTTTTAAGAAGTATTTCCAACTAGGACATTTTAGATGATTTCTGAAGAAACGTTGCGTACAGTCTTCGGTACATATAGGCAATACTTTGCAATTAGCACACTGAGGAACTGACATGCGGTCAAAATCTGCCCACTTATTGTGTTGAAGTAAACTGAAATTGAGGTTATCAATATGCGCTAATTTTTCATCAGGTTCATTAACAGGAGTCATACATTTTCGAACATCTCCTTTTTCGCCAATGACAATACCGTATGGTAAGTCTGCCAAAGTGCAGGTATAAGACCCTCTTCTTGGATAATCTATTCTTCTTGTTGCTATTTTATTGATGTTATTATTTTGCGCCCAGGCATTATAACGTGAAACCAGTTTTTGGTTAAATTCATTCTCAATTTTCCAATATTCCTTTGGATTATAATACAACCCTTTTTCTTCAGTATATCCAGTTTCATAGAAATCTTTATATCCAAAATATGGTCGAACATGACGGTTTTTTTGGGGCCAAATATTATATTTTTCTAAATCATCTAACAAAGAATCAATAGTTGGTAAAATTTCCTTATCAATATTGATTCTTAACGACACATGTATTTGATCGGGAATGTGTTGTAAATTTTCTAATATTGTATAATAAGAGTTCTTTTTGTTACACAATGGCCGTTTTTTATTATGCACCGTATTGTCGCCATCCAGCGTTACTTGAACAATATTTATCTTGCAGTTCTGCAATAAATCCCATTTTTCTCTTGTAAGTAATGTGCCATTTGTAAACATCTTTCCTTGATAATAGAGTGATCTTGATTCAGCAAAAACAATTAATTTTTCAGAAAATCTTTTTATAATATCTGGAGCCAGCAAGGGCTCTCCTCCATACCACTCAACATGGAGCCTACGAATTGTATTTGTTAATGGATTATTGAATTCTTTTTCCAAAATATTGAGTAATTTAATTAATATTTTTTCATCCATAATATGAAAATTATTTTCGTCACTCTTCGAACCCTCAAAGCAATAAGGACAATCCATATTACATGAATTTGTTGGTAAAAAAATGATCGAAAAACTACCAATTCGTTTATTAATTTGTTTTTGATTACTTATTAAATCAGCAACAAGATTTTTCTCATTTATATCTGATTCAACAATCATGTTATTTTTTAGCATCAATTGCTTCTCTTCATAATCAAGAAAATCAAGTTGATGTAAATCAAAATTTGTACCATTGATTTTTTCTATTTTTTCTGTTTTTTCACTAGATGTTTCACAAAGTGAATTAGATAATGAATTATATATCAACGATATATTATCATAATTGATATTCGGAATATAAAAATTGTAATTACTTAATTTGTACATGATAAATTTATAATTAATTATTTAAAATTGACAAACAAAAGACTGTTTAAAAATTTTATTTTTAAACAGTCTTAAATTAACAAAATTAGAAGAGCAAATCGTCTTCTACATCATCGGCAGAATGGCTAATACATGAGATAAATCCACAGTTTAAACCACAACTGACGTTTCCACTACAGCCGGCACCATAATTGCCGCCTTCACAATACACTTGAGCATCATTGTACTCTTTTTCGCCTTTTTGAGCTTTTACTAACTCTTTCATAAAAAAATAAATTTAAAATTTAAAAAAAATGATAACTATTTGATATTAAACATATCCCTGTTTGCAATACCTTATCATGATAAGGATATAAATCTTCAACATTAGATACAGTAACATATATGTCTGGCTGTATTCCAATGTTTTCGATACATTTTTGATTTCCAGTTAATGATTTAACCATAGAATTGAACCAGAAAACTTCGTTCAAAATAACTGCTGAATATAAATTTGCATAAGCCCCTGCGGTATTGTTTGTACCTACCAATATGGCGCCTGCATTTCTTTGCATAAAATCTATAAATATTTCACTGGCACAGGCTGTTCTTTCATTACTCAGGATGATCACCTTAATATGCGATAAATCTACACTTTGACTTGGTTTTATCACTGAGCTTTCTTTGATTGATGTTTCCTCATTCCATGGGAAAAAGGAATGTGAATAAACTGCAGGCTGCCGGATAAAACATGATGCAATTCTCATGCCTTCTAAAGAAAAACCTCCTCCATTGTTTCGTAAATCAATTATTAAGCCTTTTCGGTTTTTCAAATCTTCTAAATGATTATAAAAACTCAACCAATCTCCTAAATACCAGTTGTTTAATCGAAAATATGCAACCTCTTCGTTAAGTACTTTGTATTCCCTGTTTATTGGTCGAAAATTTTGAGGAACGACATTTCTTTTGTCATAAGATAAAACGATATTTAACGTATCCTTTTCATACACGGCTTTCAATACGGCTTGTTCATCTCTTTTCCTGTAAAGTAATCTGGATAATGCCTTATTTTTTCTTGATGGAAGACTTCCTCTATAATTATTGGATAATGAATCAATCAGATAATTGATCTCAACATTGTCAACCTCCAATATTCGCGCTCCGGGAGATAGCGTTTTTATTAAAACGGAATCGAACACTCCTGCAACATAAACATGGTTATAAAATTGTTGCAATGCAACAGGACCTGCCATTTCAACTTCACTTGTGGTTCTCCTTGCTGTTTCTTGTATATAAAAATGAGGATCGTGAAACTGCTCAATGATTTCTCGTAGTCCATCAATCAATGAATCTATGGCATTACTAGATAAAAATAAGCTGTCCAACTGCCTTGTCACTAAAAGTTTATTGATATCGCGTTCTTTGTAAAATGGGTATTTTTCAAATAATAATGACGAAAATTGATGAAGCGCATCTTTTTCAGATAAAGTACTATCAAAATTCATTTGGAAGCGACTAGCACCGACGGGAAGAAGGCAATATTGATCAAAAGTATTCAATATCACAGGTTCGCCTTTTTGACGTGAAAATGAATTGTATTCTAAATCACTTAATGCACTGGTTTTGGTTAATTGGTCAAAAAATGGATGAAGTACTATGCTCTTATCAATTATGGGCACGTAAAGTGAACAATCGGTAAAAATAAGTTGATGTGGCTTTGCTTCATCTTTTTTATCAATACTGATATTCAATGACTTTATTGGAATATTCGAAGATGGATAATTTTTCAATTGTCTGATGACATCATTTGTTTTGTTTTCCCAAAGACCAAGATTGGTGTAGATGGGCGCATGATATAATTCATTACTTAAATGCAGCTCTCCAATATATTTCTCCCCAACATCATTGACAAATTCTATAAAGATTTTGTCAATATTTTCAGAGTAAAATTTCAGAAACAAAACCGTGGAATCTATATTAAATGTAAAGGAATTTTCGAATACTTTTGACCATTTTAATTGTTTTGTATCAAAAAGTTTATATCCAACCAGATTCGTTGAATCGGTGTAACCAACCTCGGGGAAGAAAAATGGCATAAAGGAAATTTTATCCTCATTCCGAATTGAATATATTTCATTCCTCCCAATTTCTTTTTCTGCAACTATATTCCACTGAGCAAAAGTGACATGTATTTTCAAAAAACACAAGAGAAAAATCCATACGATGAAGGCTTTATGACGCTCTTCTTTGACAAAAACTGATATATTTTTTTTACGATTCATTGGTTTTAAAATTTTATGCAAAGTAACGAGTAAATTTAATACTGGTCAATACCTATTTTTTGATACCATTGCCTTTTAAAAACTATATTGTTGATTTTTAATATGTTATTCTTCCAAAACAGCAATAGCTGCTGCATATTGCTCCGTATGGGATATTGACACATATATTCTTTTGACATTCAAAATTTCAGATTGCTTTTTTGCCTGATAATGCATTAGTATATCTGGTTTCCCAGACGGATAATGTGTCAATTCAATATGGTTCCATTGTATTCCATTGTTCCAACCCGTACCTAAGGCTTTCATTACCGCCTCTTTAACAGCAAAGCACCCTGCAAAATGCTGAAATTTGTTTGGTTGCCGATCACAGTACTCCTGTTCAGCCAAGCAAAATACTCGCTGCAGAAATCGGTTACTGCATTTTATGGATTCTTTGATATCAGTCACCGACATGATGTCATTTCCTATACCGATAATCATGATGAATTCAATTTAATTGTTAACAAAACTGTGGCGTAGAAGCAATATGTTTTTTAACTATTCCTTCAATAAAATCAAAGGAAGTAAAAAAACCGGAATTAATATTTTCATCATTAATTACGATTTTAAACTCATCTTCAATAAGTGATACGTATAAAATCGCTTGTCTGGAATTTTTAGCAATGCGACGAAGGACATCCTGTTTATTCTGTTCAGAAACCGTACTTCCTACAATGGATCCCGCAATTTTATATAATGGCTGTCTTATCTTTTCAGTACTATTCATTTGTTTTTAATTTGATTATTAATATTTTACAATAATTCTACTATCTTCTACTCAATTTGATCCCAAACCAAACCAATCCCGTAATAATGCCGATGAGCGCCAACAGCAACATCACCATACCTAATACTGATGTTTTAGCGTTGATCTGTATGCGGATAGTTCTGTCTTCGGTTTCCACTCTGCGGTTGTCGGCAAGGGCTTCGGTTTTGATTTTCACTTCCTGAGCGCCTACGCCGCCATCTTTGGGCGGGATGATGGAAATTTGTACTATGGCTTCCCTTTCGGAATCGAGCGTTCGGATGAGTTCCGGAGAAACGCTTGTGCGCCAGCCCAACGGATTGTCGGTGGTGATTTTGATATTGTCCAAACGTCGCGTACCTGCATTACGCACGGTTACGCTCATGGTCACGCTATCTCCGGTATTGATTTCGTGGTAAAGGTTGGTCGCGCGCACCTCAATTCTTCCCCGTCCGCGCGGAAGCAATTCCAACGCTTCGCTGCCGCACGCCATAGCTGCCAACTGGTCGGGAGACAGGTCCTTATCGGCAATCTGATTGTATTGTTCGTTGGTGAGCGTCAACACACGGAACTTGATGGGTTGGTCAATGCGGATATGCTCATCGTCGCGGTCTGGCAGGAACACGCGCAACGACAGTCTTCTGGTATTGACTCCCTGTGCAAACCGGATTTGCGACACCCTACTATTTTCGTCCATAAATTCGTAGGTAATTTGTTTTGGCAATCCCACCACCATGATGCGGTAAATATCGTCGGATGTTGAAAAGCGTTCGAGGTTCAACCCGTAGGAAGCGTTCGAACCGAGATCGGCTTCCTGCGAAAATTGCATCGAACTGATATCGATCGCATTCATGCTTGCATCCATTTTCAGGTAGATATTTTTATCATCCTTGCGACCGTTATAGTTGAGCGACACGCGAAGACTTTCAACGTCTTTCAACAGTACAAAATCTGCTGAAGCTTCCCTTCCGGTTTCGATGGACGGTATCTGGTACTCGTAGGGTGTACCAATGATGGTTTGGTCGGCGATGTCGAGCAGCGACACAAAAATGTTGTACATTTTGCCGGCGCGCATTTCTGGCGTGAACACATCAAAATGTTCCCCGAATTGGCTTAAGTACTCTTCGTTGCCTTCGAGGGTACTTTTCAAAGTTATTTTTACGCGCCGCTCGCCGTTGTCGGTCTGGTATTTCACCGCTCGGTCGATGATGACGTATGATTGCTGCGAAATCAATTGCAGAATCAACTTTTGGTACTCCACTTCTCGACTCAACAATCTGTTTTTTGAGGTGGTATACTCGTTTGTCGAAATGGCTTTCTCGTCATACAGACGTGTGTCATTATCGAACTGCTGACGGGCTACTTCATACTCGGCTCGCGTCTTTTTAAGGTCGAGCATGATGGATGCCTTGTCCTGTCCGGCGTGTTGCGCGAACAAATTCCCGGAAAGGAAGAAAAGAAGAATGAAAATTAAACGGCACATTATATTTATATTTAAAAATTAAAATTCAATGATTATTTTCAATTAGATAACTTCGGTTGTTCTCAAAATTCCACATGGTTTTGCGTTTAAGATCGGCTAAAGCCAACTGATAGGTGACAAAAGCATTAATATAGGCGAGTTGCACCTCCGAGAGACGAGCTTGTTCCAACGACAGCTCCTGCCCTGTTATATCGCCGTTTTCAAAACGCAACCGAAAAATACGGTAATTGCGTTGCGCAATATCTATATTTGTTTGGTTGATACGGAAACGTTTTTCGGCTTCGTACACCATGCGCACAATCTCACGAATCTCCTTCACAATCTCCTCATGCTGGTTGTCGAGTAGCATTTTTTTCTGAACGAGGTAAATGCTCTGTGTCTTGACGTTATTGCGTCGACGACCCCAATCCAAAATTGGGACGGTTAAAGTAAATTGAACGCCTCTGTTTGGCGGGCGAACCGTCATATTATCAAACGATTGACGAAAAAGATTCCCCACATTGCCTTCTGTTGGACTAAGACCTGCAAAATTGTAGTAAGCCAAAATATCGCCCCTTACTTCTCCTTCCCGTTTAGCGCGGTCAACGTTTATTTCCTGCATTTTGAGATCGTACTCTATTTCTTTTATTTCTAAACGATTATACAATGCCTGCTCGGTTGCCTTTTGCACGTCAATGACTACCGTTTCAAATTCCATTTCGGCAATAATGTCTATTTCTTCGCTCATGTTCAAACCTATCAGCAACTTAAAATCATCTTTCGCCTTTTCGTATATGCCGATACTTTCCAGTAGATATACATCATTTCGTGCAGCTTCAATCTCAGTAACTAACAATTCGCCTTCGGATATATTTCCGGTCTCGAATTTAAGTTTGTTGATCCGCAAAGCTTCCTGAGAGTTGGAGAGCCGCTCCTCGCTGATTTGCTTTGCGTATGCTGCCCGATACACCTCGTAAAAACCGCTTATAACCCTGTAAATTATATCCATCTGGGTACGGGTAAAATACAGTTCTGAACGTTTATAACTGTATTCGGCTTGCAACAGGTTTTCTCGCAACAGGTTTTTAGTAAACACTGGTTGATTGAAAATAACGCCGAACTGACTGTAAGCCAACTGTCTTTTTTGTGTTGAATAATCATTCTGAAAGGTTGTTCTGAGGCTTTGGTGGTACATCTCGCTTCTCAATGCCAGACTTCCGCCTGTGGGTAACACGTATGTGAAGCGCATTTCGTTCCCGAACTTGATGGAACTGGTGGAATTATACACCGGCAAGGCGTTAGCCTGGGGAACTTCCGACACATTCTCATTCCAGGATGGCAAATCAAAATACATATCTAATTTCGGTTTGAATTGCGCCTGGTAATAAAGATACTGATATTGCATCGCTTTGCGGCTCTCGTCGTTCGAGCGTACAGTATAACTCCCGTGCAGGGCAATTTCGACCGCCTGGTCGATGGTGAGTATGATTTCCTCCTGTGCCCACATAGGAGAGAACATCAACAAGAATAAAACAGATAAAATGTTTGTTTTCATGGGATTAATAATATAAATCGCTAAAATCTATTCCGTCATCCAAAATACACAGTTCATCATCAATTTCAGTCTCTATTTCAGTCTCTATTTCAGATGGTTGTGAATAAACGCCAAATTTCAGAAAAATTTTGGGACTGTCTTCATTCAAATAAGATAGCCTGTTCCTTTTGTAGGCAATTTTCATTTCTTCTTTCAGAAATGCCAATTCGTCGGGTATACCGACTGTTCTGCGGTACTTCCAGTCTAATTCTTTTGTTTTCATTTTGATTATCAATTACTTGTTTCTAATAAATTTATTGCCAATATGTTTTGATCTATATTCACCCGGAGGCATACCAAACATCCGATGGAAACATTCTGCCATACGTTTTTCTTCTGTGAAACCCGATAAGGATGCTATTTCACGATTATTAAGCCCCTGATTTCTCATGAGCTTCATGGCATGTTGTATTTTCATGTTTATCAATATCTTTTTCGGCCCGGGTAATCCAAATTTTGCGAACTCTCGCGACAATGTAGCTTCTGCTATTTCCAGTAAATCGGCAATTTCATTTGTATTGAGCATCTTCACATAGTTTTTCTCAATAATGGATAGCGCATCTTTTACGATTTCCGAATAGTCATCTTTCATTTTATCAATAGATATATCCATCAAACCAACCTTATTGTTTTTTAAGGTACATACTTTTGCTATTTCATCTCCGATAAGTTCAAGTTCATTGTAAGGCAGTACACTATCAATACCTATGACGCCGCAATGTCGGGCAAGTTCCATGCTGGGGTGAGCAAGTACTGCTATACTGGGTACTTGTGGAAATCCTCTTTTGAACCGCTCAAAATGAGGTTCATCCGGAATATAATGCTCCAAATACAGTATGACACACGAAACCGAATTCATTCGAGTCACATGGGATAGCGTATTCATCTTGCTCTTCTCCAAAACTGTGACCGTTTTGGGCAAATGGTACTTAAGCCATCCAAAAAAATCATCGTTTTTGTGCAAAGCGACAACAACATCCTGTTCCATAATGCAGTGATATTTAATTTGTTTCTAATTTTACCTTATAAAGTGTTCATTTGATTTTATCTTGCTGTGTGTGTGGGACTTGCACCCACAATCGTAATATGTTACAATATCACGAGACCTAGTCGCACACTAATATGTTGAATGTAACAAAGTTTCGTATTCACCTACGATATTTATTACACTACTTTATCCTCAAACGTCGCGCGTCACCAACGCTTGATATACTCATTGACGCGCTTATAAAACCTGTTACTCAGGGAAAAGATATTCCGAAACCACTTCACGTTCCACCTTCACGCTTCCGCACCGTATTTTTAACTCGTAAAATCGGTATGTTCAGGCTCGCTTCCGCTTGTGCAGGTATGCGCTTAATTTACGCTTTTAATCGACACACGACCACCCGCCACGCTACTTTCATTCGTTTTTCTTTTTTCAGTATGTCAAAGAACCTCGATATATTTTTAAATATGATGCAAAGGAAAAGTATTGCAGTCCGAAAAGTCTGGACTGGGAAAAAAAAATTATTATTTTTTGGAAAATTGTTTTTAACCTGTATTATTCATAAAAAAATTGGGTTAGCACGTCATTGCGGGCTTGACCCGCAATCTCATCATATTTAGGAGATTGCGGGTCAAGCCCCATAGCCATCAAGTTAAGGCTAAAATCCTTAATTATCAGCAACGTAGGGCAACGTCCTACGCAGTACGACCATCGAAAGTCAACCTTCATAGCCCTGAAAGGGCGGTATCCTTGACTACGCCCTTTCAGGGCTTAGGTGTGACCCGTCGTTCTCCAATAGGGCGTTGCCCTATCTTAATGATTTTGCTCTTTCAGAGCGACTTACGTTTTAACTTGATGGCTATGGGGTCAAGCCCGCAATGACGCAAAGAAACGCTTTTTGTGAATAATACAGGTTAACAAACATATAATCAAGTATTTTAGGTTTCCAGTCCGGAAAATATTATCAAAAACCGTATCCTTGAATTTCAGCCTGGATTATTCATCCTCATATACAAAATGAACGCGGGTGGCGCAGATTTACACAGATTTTTCTTTGAAAATGAAACTTAGCGAAGCGATCTCACCAAAGGTAATCCGTGCTTATCCGCGTTATCCGCGTTCTTGCAGGTTAGGTTATCCTCGACGGCGAAGGATAAGTCAAGCCCCAGCCCTTATGTTTTCAATGGTACAAATTGTTGAAATCAATATCGTCGTCCAGGATGTACTCGTCATCGTCGATCTCAATCTCAATTTTTTGCTTACCATTCTCTTTTTCATTGCCCTCGCCATGTACGTTGTTCATTTTTTCGTCCGCCAAATGATCTTGTTCAAATCCCAGATAAAATTTCGGAGTGTATGTATATACGTAGGACGGCCTGCTACCGATATAGGTGATGGGCGCTTTCATCTCGTCTTTCAGAAATGCAATCAATTCGAACAGAGAGCTGCGCGACATTTCGAGGCGACTCGCCAATTCTGTTGGAGTACCTGTTGCCTTGTGGCGGATTAGACGGTCTAACCTGTCTATGGTTACTAAATTTACTAGTTTCATGATTGTAAAATTTTTAAGATTCTAAATAATAAATTTCAGGAAACAGCCTTATGGGCCGATTAAGCGTCAAGCGACATGCAACGAGCGTAGATAAGGCGGCGGCAAGCGCAGAACCGACTGAAAGTTGTGGCGGCGGCTGCTTTTCCGGCTCGTTGGCATACTCATTTAAAACATCTCGTAACCAGATCGGTTCGTCGTCAAGATATTTTTTGCAGTATTCAATAATGTATTCGACTACCGCGCGTTCAAAATTTTGAAAACCCGGTTGAATTTTGGTTAACGGTTCCGATTCTTCGGTTAAAATGATAAGCGCCGATGCCCACCCCAAGTTATAGGGGTGCAACACGGGGATTTTCATCTCGGCGCATTTTTTGTCGAATAAAAACGGAGCGTCAGAACTGAAATCAATGGTATTGACGGCAATATCAAAATCATTGATGTACTGTTGCAGGTTTTCTTCGGTAAGGAAGATGTTCTCCACCCGAATATTTGCTGAAGGATTGATTTCCTTCAAGCGTTTTTTTAGAGAATGGACTTTGTCGTTGCCAATGTCGCCGCGCGTATAGTTTTGTCTGTTGAGATTAGACAATTCCACCTTGTCCCCGTCAATGACGGTGATATTTTGAAAGCCTATACGCAGCATAGATTCGGCAATTACGCTGCCAAGCCCAGCTCCTGCGAGCAAAATTTTTGCCCGACTGATTCTTTCCTGTTGTTCGCCGGTAATGTAGATTCGATTACGGGCAAACATTGAAGATGTTTGTGATTCCATAAAAATAATTTTAAAGCATTTGACGTATTGAAAATTGGTACTGTTTCAGAACCTATGTATTGTTTGGATTCTCCTATTTCTTTTGAGCATATATTCAGCAATTTGACTTTTTCGTGAAGTTTTCTATCGCATTCTGCCAGCATAATGTTCTCCTCCTGAACACAAACATGCTGTATGGCATGGAAAAGCAATAATTTGAATATCATCAGCCTGTATTTTCGGATATTTTCGTCCATTTTTTGGGGGTCAACCGCAAAACGTCCTATATGCCAAACATCACCGTTGTGATTCCGGTATTCATTTGGAATTTCAAATTCTTCGAATATAGGCAATTTTCCCTTTTTGTTCCACAGCCCGCTCCTTATTGAGCCTACCATCTCTCCTTTTTTGTTCTGTATCACGTAGTAATGCAATTCGTCAAAGAGGCTTTGCTCCTCTTTGGATATTTTTTGCACCTCCTGAAGCAACTGTTCATTGACTACCAGCCGCCCGTGTACTTGGTAATATACCCGTATCACAAACTGACAAATATTTGGCGCAATATCATTTGAGAAATGATGCAAGGAATAATCTCCAAAATCTTTAACTAACATGGTATCTTGTTTTTAAATTTTTACACTGCAAAGATAAGGGGTCATTTTATACAAACTAACTGTACTTTAATAGGGAATTTCAAAAAAGTTTTAAATTTTTGATTATTTGAAACTTACAGCTGTTTTTGGTCAAAATTTAAACCCCTACAAAAGTATAGGTAAATTTTTTTTTGCGGAAAATACCAATAAAAGGAAATATTTTTTACCTTTGCGGGGTTAACACCATCAAAAATCAGAACGATGAGACAAAATTTTCAAGTGGACAGGTTTTTCAAACCCTTGAAATTGGAGCAACCAATTTCAGAAGCCGATTACAAAAATGTGGATTTCTACCTCCAGACGCTATCCGCTATTTCCCGAATTGCGAATATGAGTATTTATATCGTTGATTATTACAAGAAAGGCTTTCTTTACGTGTCGTCGAATCCTTTGTTTCTTTGCGGTTATGAGGCAGAAGAGGTGAAACAACTGGGTTTTGCGTTCTACCCAAAAATCACTTCGCCTGAAAATCTTACCATGTTATTAGAAATCAATGAAAAAGGGTTTGAATATTTTTACGATATGCCGCCGGAATCAAGAGCCAATCTGTTCATCTCGTATGATTTCGAGATTCGCCATAAAAATGGATACAAATTAATTGTTAATCATAAACTTACGCCATTTGCGCTTAGTTGTGAATACGATATGTGGCTCTCGCTTTGCCTTGTTACGCTCTCTACCCGCGACAAACCCGGAAATGCCTTTATTCAGGAGTTCAATTCAACGTCGCGTCAGGAATATTCCTTCAAATCAAGGCGATGGAAGGAAGTGCGTTCCGTTGTCCTGACAGAAAGGGAACGGGAAGTTTTGCAACTAGCGGCTATGGGTTATACCGAACAAGGCGTTGCCGATAAGTTATTTATAGACAAGACCACAGTTAAGTTCCATAAATCTAACATATTAACGAAACTAAACGTCCATAATATTATGGAAGCTGTCTATTTTACAACCGCGAACCAGTTGATTTGAATGAGCCGTATTTTTCAAAAACCGCTAAAAACAGGGCATTCGCTGGGAACGTATCATTCGTTGATTTTTTGACAACCAAAAGTTTAGATGTTTTTTTTTCGGTATCGTGGTTTGGGTCATGGTTTTGTATCAAAAACTGAACCAATTTCATTTTGTCTTCTTTTTCAGCCAGTTTCCATGCTTTCGACCAATTCATCCCGTTACTGTACAGATCTATATTTTTTCTTTTCACCATTTTCAAGGTTTTAGGAGCAATATCCTCCAAAATATCCAACGGATTGGTATAGCCTGTCAGGCAAAACTGGCGCGTAATCTCCGCTTCAAACGGATATAAATCAAATCCCTCCTTCCCTTCATGTAATTTCGCTGATGCCCTGGCGCCTTCGTCGGCGTTGTATGGGTCGGGTTCCAATGGTATGCCGTAATATGCGAAAAACAACCGTACCATATTCATGTCCATGTCCAAATAAAAACGGGCAAAATCATTGTAATCCTCCCATTTGCCAATGTAGCGGCTTACGTGTTGATTTTCCAATCCGTGAAATATCCGATAAAACACGGAACAAATAAATGAACGATCATTTTCCATCCACTGTAAGGCAATCTGAACTACCTTGTCTATGGTATCCATTCCCCGTTGCAGTCTGTCTGCTATATATGTCTGATTCATTAATATACAAATTTTTGCGCAAAGATAAACAAAAAGAGTCCGAAAATTCCGGACTGGAAAAAATTCCATCAACCATTATAGCCTAAAACTGTGATACACAGACCTTATTTCATCTTCGGTGATCCCCAGGTATCTTTTGGTATCTGCTATTTTTTGGTGTTGAAACACTTCCGAGAGGATGATCAGGGCTTGCTCGCTGCAGTCGTTTTCTTCCCAGTAGCGTCGTCCAAACGTTTTTCTGAAAGAATGAGTGGAGAGGCGTTCTGCTGTCAGGCAGTATTTTCCTGCCAGGGTTTTGATGACCCCATTCATGTTCTGGATGGTGTAGGGTTTGCCGGTTTTGCCGTTCAGAAAAACAAGATCGTTTTTGTTTTTGATCAACATTCGGGTATAGATTCTGGCAATCAGTTGTCGGATGTCCGGTATAATATCAATTCGGCGTTTTCGTTTTCGGTTTCCCGATTTTTCGATTTCAATCTCGAACGCATCCTTATCCAAAATATCATGCCACCGCAGAGAGAGTATTTCTCCTGCCCGCAGCCCCCAGAAGCATCCGAAGGCAGTCATCAGGCACATGTTATGGTTTCCGTCCCGTTCCAATTTGTGGATCAGCGAAACGGCTTCGCTCCAGGGTAAAAAATCTGCTGTGGTGGCGGGCATGGAATGATGAATTATGAATTACGAATTACGAATTTTTGTATTTTAGCGGCACAAAAATCGCGCCAAATGCTTTCAATAATCACTTATTTTGGTTATTTTTGAAAGTATTTTTTATGGTTGGGAAAAATTTCGTTCGTATCTGTTTGTTATTTAGTCATTTTGCTCCTGTTTCTTTCAATAATTACCTTCTTGAAAGTAGCGCCCTGCGGGTGGAAAAATTTTTCGTCCCATTCGAGACGGATGTATTGCTGAAATCTTTTATATAAAAAGGAAGCGGGCTGACATAAAGACAGCCCACTATCGACGAATCCGTAGAATCGCCACCACAAAAATACAACATTGTTCAATGCCACAAACTATTTTTGTGAAATTTTTTCCAATTTTTTTCTTACCCGTTCGTCATCCGTGTTCCGGTAACAAATGACAAAATTTCAGCAGCCCAATATGGTTACATCTCCGTCCTGTTCCCAAGTGATGCGTTCGTCCCATGATTTTTCCTTCGTTTTGGTTCTCCGGTCGAAAAGCATTAAATAAGCAGGCGCATCGGGGGCGATCCTGTCCCGGTAGGTTCTGATTTGTTCTAAACCTTCCTCTCTAACTGTTTTGGGACCATCGTGATGATGCACTAATTTGATTTCGATAATATATCGGCGTTGGTTGTATTCGATACTCAAATCCATTCGTCCGCGTCCGGCAGCACATTCGGGTTCGATACGTCCGCCGCCGTTGAATATCCTTTGCAGAAAAGCCATCAGCAACAAATGCGGAAAGGCTTCGGTGTAATCTTCCTTTTCCTCCCATTTATCTGCAAAGCGACGCCAGAATTTCTGAAATTCCCGCAACAGTTTGTCCATATCAAGATCGCCATCCGAATTTTGCCACTGCCACGACGACGGAGGAGGCAATATATCGTGATAACCCGAATTGAGATGACGTGTCAGGATTTCCGTATAGATCGGATTGGAAATGATCAGACCGGTTTCTGAAGTCCACTGTACCAATCCCAGATCCATTGCCAGCATCACATCGGGATTGGTGCGTCCTAATTTAGAGGTGAACTCTCCTGTGATGATCGGCTCCACCACTCGACGAATACGCGGCTCTTTCAAACGTTCTCCCAGCGCGTCCAAATGTGTTTCACGCGCTATGATCATATCCTCGCGCGCCTGCGCAACATGCGCAAGTTCCACTGTTGATATGTTTTCTTCTCCGAGTATAAACAAAGTGGCGCGTTTAAACAACGAATTAACTATCCACGGTTGCCCGCGCGATTGTTCATAAACATAATTCAATGCTTCCTGTGTGATTTGCTGTCCAATATCTGCGGTGCGCAGGGCAAATAGTTGCGCTATATCATCTTTGCTAAAATATGACAAAGTTGCAGAATTTTCCTTTATATTAAACGGAGAACCCGGATTTGGGGGGATGCCGCCTTTTGAGGCTGTGATATAATCCTTCAGGTCGCGCATCCCAACCAAAGCAATTGATATGGGAAACTTGCCAACGCCTCGTTTTGCAAATCCGCCGCGCAATTGCCTCAAAAAACTAATCATCGTTTCGCCTTCTAATACATCAACCTCATCAAATAATACGATCAACGGTTTTGGCGCCACAAGCTCCGCCCATTTTTTTAAAGTCGTTCGCAAAAGACCCTCCGGTTTTCCTGATTTGAGCAAAGGAACCGGTAATCCGCTCCAGTCGGCAAAATCGCAAATTGATCGATAGATGATCTTCATGCCGTCTTGCCATACAGTCATTCCCTGGCAATCTTCCACGCTCACATAACACGCCACTGCCACGTCGCTTTCATTTATCTCCCGCATCCAGGTTTGCAGAAAAGTCGTTTTGCCTGTTTGACGCGGTGCGTGAAGCACCCAGTAAAGTTTGTTGCGTATGTAGCGTTCTAACTGGGCAGAAACAAGACGTTCCTTGGGCTGAAGCATATAATGCTCGTCAGGGTTGCAGGGTCCGGTGGTATTGAAAAAAAGTTTGGGCTTCATTGATTTTTTATTTTTGATTTTCATTGTTAACATCCCAAAACAGTGATATCGCCTTCCTGTTCCCATGATATTCGCTCTTCCCATGGTTTTTCTTTTGTTTCGGGGCGACGGTCGAAAATTACTAAATACGCGGGCGCATCGGGGGCAAACGTATCGCGGTATTCGCTGATTTGTTCTAATCCTTCTTCTCTGATCGTTTGCGGGGAATCGTAATAACGAACTAATTTTATTTCAATGATATACCTGAAACCGTTGTATTCGATACCCAAATCCATGCGTCCGCGTCCGGCGGCACATTCGCGTTCGATGTTGCCGGCGCCGTTGAGTACCCGTTGCAGAAAGGCTTGCAACAGCAAATGCGGAAAGGCTTCGGTATAATCGGCTTTCTCCTCCCAAATATCCGCATGGCGACGCCAAAATTTTTGAAATTCCTGCAACATTCTTTCCAAATCTAAAGATTTATCCGGCTTTTCCCATTGCCATTTAGGTTTTTGAATGGCTAACTGCTGTCCGTAGGTCAAGTGGCGAGCAATCACTTCCCGATAAATAGGATTGGCAATCACCGGCGTATCATCTTCAAGGGCTACTAAACCTAGATCCGTACATAGCCTGTAAGCCTCGCTTACGGCTAACTTTGGTTCCGCTTTTCCCGTGAGAATAGGCTCAATAACGCTACGCACACCCGGCTCTAACAGCCTGTATGCCAAAGCGTCCAAATGAGTCTCACGAGCCATTATCATATCTTGACGCGCCTGTAAAACATGTGCAAGTTCTACAGTTGCAACATTGTTCTCGCCGAGTATACGCAAGGTTGCCCGCATGAAAAGTGAATTGACTATCCACGGTTGCCCGCGCGATTGATCATACACATAATCCAATGCTTCCTGTGTGATTTGCTGTCCAATATCCGCAGTGCGCAGGGCAAAAAGCCTCGCTATATCATCTTTGCTAAAATTCGATAATACTGCCGAATCCTGTTTGATATTAAATGGCGAACCCGGATTGGGAACTTTTCCATCTTTTGAAGCGGTGATATAATCTTTCAGGTCGCGCATTCCAACCAAAGCAATTGATATGGGAAACTTGCCGACGCCTCGTTTTGCAAATCCGCCGCGCAACTGCCTCAAGAAACTAATCATCGTTTCGCCTTCTAATACATCAACCTCATCAAATAATACGATCAACGGTTTTGGCGCAACAAGCTCCGCCCATTTTTTTAAAGTCGTTCGCAAAAGACCTTCCGGTTTTCCTGATCTGACCAAAGGAACCGGTAATCCGCTCCAGTCGGCAAAATCGCAAATTGATTGATAGATGATCTTCATGCCGTCTTGCCATACAGTCATTCCCTGGCAATCTTCCACGCTCACATAAC
>Ga0099364_10000398_pt1 | contig 72452 bp, 59 predicted proteins | sample TergutTh196P3_FD_73070 | JGI IMG/M metagenome (GOLD analysis project Ga0099364, IMG submission 73070) | Microcerotermes parvus P3 segment gut microbial communities from Pointe-Noire, Republic of the Congo - Th196 P3 | ecosystem: Host-associated > Arthropoda: Insects > Digestive system > Gut ...
GCTTGTTAGATTTGAAAAGAAAGCCGATAATCATATCGCTTTATTGGCTTTTGCGTTTGCTGTTATTGTTTGGAGAAAACTCATTTTTGTGCATGACGGTGTTATTGTTGGATAGGCTCTAAGTGTATTAAATGAGTCTGCTTTCGCACATTCAGGACTTATTGATGTTGTAATCCCTAACAATGTTATTAAAATATACAACGGTGCTTTTTGGGCTTGCAAAAATCTTGTCAATGTTACACTCCATGATGACATTGAATATTTAGATGTGGATGCGTTTGAAGATTGCGATAGTTTAAGCGAAGAATCTCAAAAAAGGATTGATGAATTATATGATAGATTGCGGAGGGGTTTATGAAAAATTTTAAAATTATAATGGTTTTGGTGCTATGGTTGAGCATAGTATCATGTCGTGTTTCAGAAACAAATAGTATTTCTGAATTTGAAGATGAACAAGTTTCTCAAACGATAATACAAGAAGCAGAAACCACACCCCGAAAAGAGGAAACAACAATGAAATCGCAAGCAGAAAAAAGTAAAGAATTGACAAAAGAAGAAACTAAAAAACAAATCACGGAGGTCGAAACTACCACCACGCCTATAACAATTGCCACGGTCACTTCCGAAACAACAACTATTACAGTAGCATCTGAGGAGACAAGCATGGACGACCCATCGGTTCAAACCGAACCGCCTGAAACATCATCAGATGCAGAAGCCGACTTTGCTTTATTAAAGCATAGCTCGCTTTTTTGTGTCTCGGGTTATGGGTTTACCGGCGAATTCACAGAAGAGCATTATGCTTTAAATAGACTTTTGTTACACGAAAACTCTTTAGACTATTTTCGCAGATTAGAAGCAGAAGCGACTAATGAAGGCAAACTTTATGCTTTGTGTGGATTATATTTTATAGACAATGACAATTATTTTCAACTTTTAGAAAAATATATAGATACCGAAGAATACGTGAGTTATGCATCAGACGTGGAATACGAGGAATTCCCAATGCACAAACTAATAAAAGACGATCATCGCTCCTTAGATTTTTATAGCGGCTGGTATCCTAAACGTGCTGTGTGGGCTTTCGATAAAAAACTAAAAACGTGGGATTGACAAATGGTGGGTATGGTGGTATACTGAGTGTAGAGGGTGGGAATTTATGAATGTTACAGGGGCAAGCGGTGCGATACCGAGAGATGACATTAAGCGCATGGATGCCCATGCCGAGCGATATTACGAAGAAATCCGCAAGCGCAAATCAGATATCGCGGCAATCGCCAAAAACACGGGATTCTCTATCGAAAATGTAGAGAAAATAAAGCAACATGTATTTATAACAGAGCATAATTTAGGCAAAAAGAAGCTCTTACGATTTACGCCGGATTACGACATGGCGGTTTCGTGGCAAAGATTGATAGATGGGTGCGACATCAGAGAAATGGATATTGTTCTGCTGAACCATGAACTCACAGAACTTAACCTTATGGCACAAGGTCACAGTTACGACAAGGCGCATGGAATAGCAGAAGATATATATAATTATGTTAAATTTATAAATGAACTTGATGCGAAGGAGGGGATATTTTGAATAAGCTCAAACTTAAAGAGGCCACGCAAGCCTATGTGATTTATCTGTATTATCCTGATGGAAAAGATAAATACGGGGAAATCCGTATGGATATAGGTGATGAAGAAGCGAACGTGACGACACGTGCAGATTTGGGTAATGAAATCACATCGGGCAGTTATGCTTTCAAAGCGGCTAAAGCTGTTAAAGAATGTGTACAAGAGCGGAACTTCCCTCTTGAATTTACACAGGCATGGTATTAAAAAGTTATTTCCTCTTTTTTAACTTCCGCTCTATATAGAGCGGAAGTTGTTTTTGTTATCGGCAGACAAAAGTTTAAAATATGAAAGCCGCTTCTATGTGAATATTTTGACATTCCCAAAGCAAAATAAAGTTATTACTAAAGAAAGGGAATGTCTAAAATATGAAAGCAGTGATTATGGCGGGCGGCGAGGGAACGCGGTTAAGACCTTTAACCTGCGGTTTGCCGAAGCCGCTGACAAAGTTGTGCAACCGCCCAGTGGTTGAATACATTCTTGATTTGTTAGATTCGCAAGGGTGCGAAGAGGCAATATTTACCCTGCGTTATCGCGGAAATATGCTTGAAAAGCATTTTGAAACCCATAAATATAAAAATATAAAACTTTATTTCGTTCATGAAGAAGAACCGTTGGGAACAGCGGGCTGTGTTAAAAATGCCGTAAAAGAAATATACGGCGAGAATGCTGCTCTTGGGGATTTCTTGGTTATAAGCGGCGACGCGCTGTGCGATTTTGATTTATCGCAAGCAATGAAGTTTCAAAAGCAGAAAAACGCCGATGCCACAATAGTCACAAAACAGGTAAACGACCCCCGCGAATATGGGTTGGTGTTAGAAAACGGCGGCAGAATAACAGGGTTTTCAGAAAAGCCCTCGTTCTTGAATTGCGTGACAGATTGCGCTAATACCGGAATTTATATAATAAACTCAAAGGTAACACAGCTTATTCCGGACGGCAAAATGTGGGACTTCGCAAAAGATGTTTTCCCGCAAATGATTAAACAGGGAATGTCGCTTTATAACTATGCGGCGCAAGGCTATTGGTGCGACATAGGCGACCTGTTCACCTATCGCAAAAGTCAAATTGACATGCTGTCGGGTGAGGTAAAACTGCAACTAAAAGGCGAAAAATTTGCAAACGGCTTTTTCTCACAAACACCAGAGAGCGAAATAACCAACACAGTTAGCGAAAATGTAAAAGTCATTCCCCCTTGTTATATCGGCAAAAACGTAAAAATCGGCGATGGAAGCGTGATAGAAAACACTGTGCTGTGCGACAACGTAACCATTGGCAAAAATGTGAAAATCTTTGGCGGCGTTGTTCTTGACGGTGCATATTTGGGTGGGAATGTCATTGCCGAAAATTCAATAGTTTGTTCAAACGCGAAAGTCTGCTCCGGCGCGGTGCTGGGTGAAAATTCTGTCGTTGGCGAAAACACGGTAATTGGAGACGGCGCGGAACTTAAACCGGGCGTGAAGATTTGGCAAAACAAGCGAATTTCGCCTTTTTCAGTCGTCTTTCGCGATATGAACACAGAGAAAGACAGTGTTCAGAAAGCAAGTGACAATAATAAGTTAGAGTTCGGGGAAAAGGGAATCAGCGGGAGTGTCAATGTGGATATTGATATGGAAACGGCGGTAAGAATCGGCGGCGCTGTTTCGCGATTGTCTGAAAAAGGGGTTTTGCTTTCTTGCGCGGTTGGCGGCGCAACGGGTGCGCAAAACGCGCTGAAAAATGCAATAGCCTCCGGTTTATCGGCTTGTGGGGTGACTGTGATTGATTGCGCAACTTTGAGCCTTCCCGCGCTTGTTTATTTAAGCGGCGTGTTAGTCTGTGATATAATTGTCAATATAAGCGTTAAATCGCCTGACTCGACGACTATTGAAAAAAATAAACCCGGTGTGGGCGGTTTGTCGGTTAATGATGACACGTTAATCACTATTCTCAACAGGTCGGGGCTTAACCTTACTCGTGCGCAAGAAAGACTGCTTGAAGGCGGACTCAACAGAAGAGAATACAAGACGGCGGCTCAAAACGCTTTCGGCTTGCGAAAACGCTTTTATAACGGCGATGAGCTGTACGCTTACAGCTTAAGCGGAATGTCTTTCAGAAAAAGTAATTATAACATTGAGCTGTCTTATAAAAATAACGAACGTTTTAACACTTATTTTGAGCAAATTTCTAATAAACACGGTGAAAAACTCACAGTCAACATCAGCGATGACGGAACAACGGCAGCTTTTCAGTTCGGTAATTTGACAATCGGGCATGAAAAATTAGTCTTGATTGCGGCTTTAGCTAAGTTTGACAGAGGGGTTGATGTTGCGCTGCCTGCTGATTTTCCCGTGGTTGCTGAGGTTATGGCAAGAAAACATGGCAGGAGAATTCACCGTTTTTTTCTTTGCTCTAACGATGACAGCGATAAGCGAGCGCGGGAATTAGTCGCGGCACAGCCGTTTTTGAATGATGGTGTTTATCTTTCACTGTTTGTCTTGAATTTTATGGCTGAGAAGAAGCTCACACCCGCTATGGCGGCGCAGGCTGTTCCCGAATTTTCGGTTAACAAGCGAATGGTGAAAATCAGTTGCCCTCCTCAGCGTATTCTCAGAGAGTTCTGCAAAGAAGCCGCCGCAGTCGGTGAAGGGCTTATGCTTAACCGTGGCAAAGACAAGGTGTTGCTCCGTTCAAACAAAACAGGAGATTCACTTTATTTGTTTGCCGAAAGCGCGAGTGCCGAAACCGCCTGTGCCCTATGTGACGAGGTTGAAAAAAAGATTAAAAACTATCTTCTTGACAAACACAAATAAATATGATAAAATTGACGTACAGTGGATAATTGACAATTGACAGTTGACAGTTGCGGAGTCGCCTTTCAGCGACATATTTAGAATTTATAATAATTGTGTCAAAGGAAATCCGTCCGCGGTAGCGGACTCAATAATTGTCAATTGTCAATTGTACATTGTCAATTGTCATTACATATATTTAAACCCACAAGCGTAAGGTGGGCGATTTTCGGTTTTCACGAAATAAGAAAGAAGAGGTAAAAATGCCGACAAACAAAGTTAATTCTGATAATAGTTCTAAAAAACAAACACTTAAAGTTAAGATGATTAAGCCGTCCGAGGCTAAGGGTTCTAATGCCGCACTCAACTCAAATGCGGCGGCAAAGTCGAAAAGCAGTCCTGCAAAAAAAGATGCAAGAGCGAAAAGAAGCACAACACATTCCCCCAAAAACAGCCTTGCGGCACAGGTGGATAAAGCACTCAAATCTTTTTCAGAACAGGGCAAGGGCAAGAAAAAGGCGGAAAAAGCCGAACGCCGCACTTCTCCGCTCAAAATCACCTCTTTGGGGGGGTTGGGCGAGATTGGTAAAAACCTTTATGTCTATGAATGTTCAAATGATATGTTTATTATTGATTGCGGCATGGCGTTTCCCGATGATGATATGTTGGGTGTCGATATTGTGATTCCCGATTTCACCTATCTTGAAAGCAATCGTGATAGACTGCGCGGTGTTGTTTTAACGCACGGTCATGAAGACCACATAGGCTCTTTGCCTTATCTGCTGAAAAAAATCAATGTGCCGGTTTATGGAACGCGGCTTACTTTGGGTTTAGTTGAGGGCAAGTTGAAAGAACACGGGATTTTGTCAAGTGCTAATCTTAATGTCGTTCAGCCACGGCAGACAGTGCGTTTGGGGTGCATGAGCGTTGAATTTATAAGGGTTAATCATTCAATTCCCGATGCTTGCGCCATAGCGGTACATTCGCCGGCAGGAATAATTGTGCATACCGGTGACTTTAAAGTTGACTATACCCCTATCGAGGGCGGTATAATCGACCTTGCGCGTTTTGGTGAGCTTGGCAACAGAGGGGTTCTTGCGTTATTGTCTGAAAGCACTAACGCCGAACGCCCGGGATATTCCATATCCGAAAGCAAAGTGGGAGAGACGTTTAATAACCTTTTCAGTGCGGCAGTGGGCAAACGCATAATAGTCGCAACTTTTTCAAGTAATATCCACCGCGTCCAACAAATTATTGATAACGCTCATTTACACGGGCGCAAAGTCGTGGTGTCGGGAAGAAGCATGGTCAATGTTATGCAAAAGGCGATTGAGCTAAATTATATAAAAATTCCGAAGGGGCTTTTGGTGGATTTAGATAAGATGAAGTCCTGTCCTCCTGAGGAATTGGTTATGGTGACAACGGGCAGTCAAGGTGAGCCGTTGTCCGCGCTTTCACGCATGGCGGCTTGCGAACACAGGCAGGTGGCTATAAATCCCAACGATTTAATTATTATTTCTGCAACGCCAATTCCGGGTAATGAAAAGATGGTTGGCAGGGTGGTGAACGACCTGTTGAAACTCGGCGCGGAGGTTGTGTATGAAAAAATGTATGAGGTTCATGTTTCGGGACACGCCTGTCAAGATGAGCTTAAAATGATGATTTCACTGACGAAGCCTAAATTTTTCATCCCCATTCACGGTGAATATAAGCATATGAGAAAACACGCGTCGCTCGCTGAAAAAATGGGGGTTCCCGAGCAGAACATTCATATGTTGGGATTGGGCGAACAAATAGAAACCGACAGCGTAACCATGAAGCAGGTTACAAAAGTCCCTGCCGGTAATGTGTTGGTGGACGGAATAGGTGTCGGCGATGTCGGCGCAGTGGTATTGAAAGACCGCAAGAAGCTTGCCGCCGACGGGCTGATTATAATTGTTGTCTCAATAAAGAGGGATTGCTTCGAGATTGTGTCCGGCCCCGACATTGTCACACGCGGCTTTGTTTATGTCAGAGAGTCGGAAGAACTCTTAACACAAGCTAAAAAAATCATGGCAGACACGCTTAATTCCTGCATTAAATCTAACATTCGCGAACACGGCACAATAAAAGGCAGAATGAGAGACGACATGAACGATTTTATCTTCGCGAAAACCAAAAGAAACCCTATGATTCTGCCAATAATCATGGAAGTATAACCGGCGAGCCGCCGGTGGCAGAAGCTGCCTTTCAATCTTAAATTTTTAATGGGGAACAGATGAAAAATTTTTATCGCCACACCGAGTTAATTATATCTGTTATCGCGCTGATTTTAATGCTGGGCGGGTTTTCGTATTATTTATACCGCGAAAACACCGGTCTGTTTTGGATTGTCGCGCCCTTTATCGTGCTTGTTGCAGGTTTTGTAATCGGAAAACTTATTACCGTTACCCGAAAAACCTATCAGTATTTTGCTTTTATTCATTCTGCAATTCAAAAGGCAGACAGAACGGTTTTATACAACCTGTCACTGCCCATAGCGGTGGTGGACGATAACCCTTGTTTTGTTTGGTTTAACAAGAGTTTTCGTGAAAACTTTAGAGATATTGACTACGGTCATAACTTAAGCGTGATTTTTAACGGCGACATAAAGCTTTTATTAGACGACAAAAGCGCGAAAGTCACGTATAAAGGCAGAAGGTTTTCGGTGAGCGCGTTAAACCCCGACTCAACTATTGAAAGAATCCAAGACGAGAGAAAAAAAGGCGAAATATATATAGTTTGCTTTGAAAACATCACAAAGCAAACCGAACTTGAAACACAGCTACGGCAAAAACATCCGGTGGCTATTTTCATCATGGTGGATAACTATGATGAAATGTTTGACGGTGTTCTTGACAGTGAAAAGGCGCATGTTACCGTAAAAATCGACAAGTTGCTTGAAGAATTTGTGGCAGGCACTAACGGCATTATGAAGAAGTTTAATCGTGACCGCGTTTGGGTGGTTCTTGAAAGTCGAGATGTTATGAAAATCATCGAAGGAAAAGTGAAAATCCTTGATAAGGCGCGAGAAATCGCGGTTAAAGACAGGCTTAACGTTACCTTTTCTATCGGCATAGGAACCACCGGGAAAACCCTTGCCGAGAGTGAGGTTTTTGCCCGTCAAGCTTTAGAAATGGCGTTAGGCAGGGGCGGCGACCAAGCGGTAGTTAAAACCGGCAACGGCTTTGAGTTTTACGGCGGTGTCTCAAAAGGAATTGAGCGGCACGTCAAGGTTAAGTCGCGAATTATCACAAACTCGCTTATAGACCTTGTCGAAAACTCAAGCAGTGTATACATAATGGGGCACAAATACAGTGACCTCGACAGCATCGGCGCGTCAGTGGGTCTTGCAGGGGCTATCAGCAATTTAGGGCGAAAGACCTATATCGTGGTGGATAAACCCTCTTCTTTAGGGCAAGAGCTGATTACCATGGTGAAAGATTCAGAGCAGGACAAACACGGTGTATTTATTCAACCTAACAAGGCGCGCGAGCAGTTCGGCGACGACTCTCTTTTAATCATCGTTGACACGCATAATCCCAATTTGGTTGAAGATGAGGAAATATATAATCGTGCCTTAAAGGTTGTGGTTATTGACCATCACAGAAAAACCGTTAATTTTATTGACAACGCGCTTATATTCCACCATGAGCCGCACTCGTCGTCTGCCAGTGAGATGGTTGCCGAGATGTTGCAATATTTCGGGGCGGCAGGAAGAATCACTGCCGCTCAGGCAGAGGCTCTGCTTGCCGGAATAATGTTAGACACCAAAAACTTTACACTAAAGACAGGTGTCAGAACTTTTGAAGCGGCTGCGTTTTTAAGAAAGTTAGGGGCAGACACGGTTAACGTGAAAAGTTTTTTCGCCAACTCCTTTGAAAACTATCGGCATATAGCAAAGTTAGTCGGAACAGCTAAACTGCACAAAAAATGCGCTATTGCTTCAACCGATGAGACATATGATAACGTGAGACTGTTAGCGCCGCAAGCGGCAGACGAAATGCTTGCCATCACAGGGGTTGAAGCCTCGTTTGCGATTTATAAAGTGGGAAGCGACATTCACGTAAGCGCGCGTTCAATGGGTGGAATAAATGTTCAGCTTATTATGGAGTATTTAGGCGGCGGCGGCCACTTCACCATGGCAGGGACACAGATGAAAGATATAACGTTGGCAGAAGCGCAAAGCCGAACTGTCAGCGCGATTGATTTATATTATGATAACCAAAACTAACCGGCGAGCCGCCGGTGGCACTCTTGTGCAGAAAGGACAGGTCTGAAAAAATGAAAGTTATTTTATTGCAAGATGTTAGGGGTACGGGTAAGAAGGGGGAAATCAAGGAAGTGAAAGACGGTTATGCGCGTAACTTCCTTATTGCCAACAAATTAGCGGCAGAAGCGACTAAGAATAATCTTAATGTGCTTGAAACCCAAAAAGCGGCAAAACAACATAAAATCGATGTTGAAAAGCAAAATGCAGTCGATACAGCCAAAAAAATTGAAGGAAGAACCTTCAAAATCACCGCGAAGTCAGGGGTGGGCGGCAAACTGTTCGGGGCGGTTACCTCTAAAGATTTAGCCGCCGCAATAAAAGAAGAAATGGGAACAGACATAGACAAGAAGAAGTTAAGCCTACGCGAAGAGGTTAAAACATTCGGTACATATGAAGCAACAGCAAAACTTCACAGTACAGTGAGTGCAAACTTTTTCATCAATGTATCAGATGCGCAATGACATTCCATTAAAAAAAATAAAAAAGGGGGTGTCTTAAATAGAAATAAATGCTTCGTCTTTGCCGTATAGCTTTGATGCCGAGCAGGCGGTTTTAGGCTCTGTCTTGCTTGACTCGTCGGTGATGGATGTGTTAGAGCGGCTTAACCCCGAACATTTTCATGTGGGGTTGCATGGTGAAATTTTTGCGCAAATGCGGCAGATGTTTATAGTCTCAAAGCCCCTTGATATTGTGACGGTTATAGAAGAAACGCTCAAAAATAAAGTCTTCGATACCCAAGAAGAAGCGAAAAAATTCTTAGGTGGGCTTTCGGGGGCAGTCTCGACATTATCAAAATCAAGCATCAGAGAATATGCCGGAATTATTGAGGAAAAGTATCTGACAAGGCGATTGGTCTTAGCCTCGAAAGAAATTTTTGAGGCGGCATCGGGTGGGCTTAGAGACACCGAGAGCCTTTTAGATTTCGCGGAAGAGAAAATCTATGACATCAGACGTTCGCGTGAAATTCGAGGGCTTACTTTGATAAAGCCCGACGTTATAGACGCAATGACAAAGCTAACCGAGCTTGCCGCGAATCCCGACGACAAAAGAACCCCTGTTACGGGGCTTTCGACCGGGTTTTCATACTTAGATAAATCTATTTTCGGGTTAAATAAATCAGACCTCATCATCATTGCAGGGCGACCCGGAATGGGCAAGACGACCTTTGCCATGAACATTGCGATTAATGCGGCAAAAATACATTTTGGCAAACAAGTGGCAGTGTTCAGCCTCGAAATGTCGAGAACTCAATTAGTGAACAGGATTTTTCAAGCCGAAGCTAAAATTACTGCTGAACAAATGAAAACGGGGGTTATTCCTCATACCGCTTGGAATAACATCAGAGAGGCCGCTCAAATCTTGACTCAATTAGGGGTATACATAGACGACAGCGCGGGCATTTCTATCGGCGAGATGAAGGCTAAACTGCGCCGTATGCCGAATTTGGGGCTTGTGGTGATTGACTATCTTCAACTCATGTCTACAGGAAGAAGAGACGGAAATCGCGTTAATGAAATATCAGAGCTAACTCGAAATTTAAAGGTTATGGCGAAAGATTTAAATGTCCCGATTATTTTGGCATCACAGCTTTCGCGCCAGTCTGAAAAGCGGTTTGACAAAGACAAGAGACCCATGCCGCCCATGCTCTCTGACCTGCGTGATTCGGGTTCAATAGAACAAGATGCAGACATAGTTGTGTTCCTTCACAGAATCGGATATTACGACCCCGAATACGAATATCCCAACGCCTGTGAATGTCACATTCAAAAAAACAGGCACGGAGAAACCACTACAATCGGGCTGAACTTTGAAGGGCAGTTCTTCAAATTCACCACGGCAGAGTATAGAGCAGTTGACAGTTGACGAATAATTGACAATGTACAATTGACAATTGACAATTGTGGTGTCCGCTTGCGCGGACGGGTTGTAGGGGACGGGCTTGCCCGTACCGAATTTGTTTGCTAATCCGAATGCGGTATTGCGGGACGGGCAAGCCCGTCCCCTACGTTTGCCCATATCAAATTTTCAAAAAACTTGACTTTTAAAATCAAGTATGCTAAAATAATATTACAGAAAGCGAGGTGTTATTTTGAGCTGTAGAATTATAAAGGCGATTTTGCCTGTTAAGAGCGATGTTGTGTTTCGGCTCTTCTTTGCAGATGAGCGCGATATGGGTGACCTTACGAGGTTTTTGAAAGCTTTTTTGCTATTGTCCGATGATGATTATGACGAGATTGAAATAGCTGACCCTCATTTATTACGAGACTATGACGGCGATAAGTTGGCGATTATAGACGTAAAACTTCGTACCAAAAGCAAGAAGACAATCCATATAGAAATTCAGCTTAGAGTAACTCCCGAGATTAAAGAACGCGTAATTTATTACAGCTCAAAACTCATAACAGAGCAAATGGGCAGCGGTGATAATTATGACACGATTAAGAAAGTTATAAGCATAATAATCACAGAAGAAACGCTGATTGCTGATAGTCCGGAATATCATCATCGTTTCGTAATGTTCGACCAAAAATCGAACGTTGAGTTTTCGGATTTGTTGGAAATACATACGCTTGAGTTGAGCAAATTGCCGATTGATACGGACGGCACAGAGTTGTACGATTGGGCAAAGTTTATTAACGCCGAAACAGAGGAGGAATTAACCATGATTGCTGAAAGAAACCCACAATTTCAACCGACTGTTGTCAGATTGCGTGAGTTGTCTGGCGATGAAAAGGCACGTGATTTGTATGAACGTAGGGAAAAAGCACGGCGTGACCATAATATGTTTGTTAGAGGGGCTAAGCAAGAGGGGCGTAATGAACGCTCTTTTGAGATTGCTCAAAGACTTCTTGAACGCGGCAGACCCATTGAAGAAATTATGGAAGATACCGGTTTAACGCATAAGGAAATTGAACGCTTGCAACTGCATTAAAAACAATTCTTAACCCCAAACGCCGCCCAAAAAAATTCTGCAAAACCTATTGCAATTTCGTTTCAAACGTGTTATAATAGAAAAAAGCAACCAAAAAGTTCAAAAAAACAGTGAGAGGGTTGACAACCATGCGGAAATATGGCATAATTAGAAGAGAAGCAAGCAAGCAAGCAAGCAAGCAAGCAAGCGAGCGAGCGGTTAGGTTTAATACCGTTTTATTTTCGTGTGCCGTGTTACATATAATTATCAAGGCGACTACCCCGCATTAGCGGGCGGTAGCCGCCTTTTTGCATTTCTACTAATTTTTGTTATTATTGAAGGAGCTTACCAATATGAAAATCAAATCTACATCAAAAATCGTAGCATGGGTGCTGACTTTCGCACTCGTGTTGAGCCTACTCCCGACCATGTCGTTGACTGTATCGGCGAACACCGACCTCCTATACAGTAACATTAAAGGCGTAACGATAAGCCTGCCGCCCGGCGCGAGTGTTATTGTAGGGAACGGTTGGTTCAATATCAGCACTGTATTCCCCGTTCTCGTAACCCTCACTGCCGCTCAAGCCAACGGCAGCGGTCTAACAAGCTTTACTACAAATGGAGCCGACGGCACAAGAGTAATCCATATCACCGCCGCTACGGTAGAAACAGCGGGCGGCTTAACCGCCTACCTTAACGCTAATATTAACTCCAACAATGACATTCGGGGTCATAGCGGAAATCTCCGAACGAACTACAACAACGGGCCACTCGAACACGGCGATTTCTTAGTCGTGTTTGCGATGGACATTGATTGGAGTGGCGATACCGGCATATACGCCTTTAAGATAGAAATCCCCGACTGCGAAGTCTGCAACCAAACCCCCTGTGTTTGCGCCGGCTTGACTTATACCGTCACTTTCAACACTAACGGTGGCAGTGCCATTGGCAATGTTACAGTTACCGAAGGCAACACAATCACCGCCCCGACTGCCCCGACTAAAGAGGGTTATGCTTTCGGAGGTTGGTACAGAAACAGCGCCTTAACCCAGCTGTGGGATTTCAATGCTCACACTGTAACGGAAAATATTACCCTCTACGCAAAGTGGACGGCAGCCTATACCGTCACTTTTAACACCGATGGTGGCAGTGCCATTGAAAATGTCACAGTTTTAGACGGCGGCACAATCACCGCCCCGGCTAATCCGACTAAAGGCGGTTATTCTTTCAGCGGTTGGTTCACAGACACGACTTTAACTACTCTCTGGCATTTCAATGCTAACTTCGTATATGGAAATATTACCCTCTATGCAAAGTGGACGGCAGTCCATACCGTCACTTTTGACACCGATGGCGGTAATGCCATTGGCAATGTTAGTGTGGTAGACGGCGATAGAATCACCGCCCCGACTGCCCCGGTTAAAGCCACCTTCGTTTTCGATGGTTGGTACAAGGACACTGACTTAACTATCCCGTGGGATTTCGATGTTAACGTTGTGACGGAAAATGTAACCCTTTACGCAAAGTGGAAGGCGACTGTAATGCCGGACACGCCGACAGGCATGTTTAATCTTGCCGATGGTACATGGAATGGTGTGCCATGGGACGAAGCAACAATGGGGGATGCAAACAATATCTCATGGAACAGCCCAATCCTAACCGTGAAAGACATCGCGAACATAGAAGTGACAGGCAATGTGGTGGGTACCAATAGTTCAAACAGGTATCGCATTGTTGTTGACGAGGGCGCAACGGCAAGCATCACGCTGAACAACTTATCTATCAGGCTTGGCGACAGCGTAGCCTCCCCGCTTTTGTTAAACGCGGGAGCAAACCTGTTCCTTACCATTGCGGGAACCAACACCCTCACGGGGGAGGGAAGTCAACCGGGTATACAAGCCCCCGCCGGAACCACGCTGACGATAGACGGCACAGGCAGTTTGGCAGCCATCGGTGGGAACTTCTCCGCAGGTATTGGCGGTGGCGGTCATATCATCATCAAAGGCGGCATACTGTTTAACGGTGACAGCGGCACGGTATACGGCAATGTTGAGCTTGAGAATGATTTGACACTCACAGCAAACCAAACGCTGACAATCCCGGATAACGCAAAATTGACGATATTGAGCGGTGTAACGCTGACGAACTATGGTACGATTAACAACAAAGGCACAATTGAAAATAACGGGACGATTATTAACAAAGGGACAGTCATAAACATCGGTACGACTGTTGGTTGGGACTTATATACAGTAACCTTCAACACCACCGGCGGCAGTGCCATTGGCGATGTTAATGCGGCTAACGGCGATAAAATCATCGCCCCGACTGTTCCGGTTAAAGTCAATTACACTTTCGGCGGTTGGTACAAAAACGAAAACTTAACCATGCCGTGGGATTTCGCTGTTGACGTTGTGATGGAAGATGTAACCCTCTACGCAAAATGGTTGAATGCTGTTTGGTGGAACAGCAACGGCAATAATCTCACAGTGCAAGACGGCGACATTGTGGTAATTGCGGCAGGAGCGACCGGTACGCTTACCGTTCCGGCGGGTGCAGAAATTACGATACTCGGCGGAAGCGCACACGCGCCTATTGATAATGGCACCAACCGCATTAGTTTTGACATTCACGAAACAGCAAAGGTTATATGGCAAGCTCATTATACAAGCCATACCGGAAATTATACTGAAATATCCGATTCAAGTGCAGGTGTTTTTGAAGTTGCGGGCGGAAGTATCAAAAACACTAACGGTATGGCAATCATCAATGATTCGACCAATACCAAACTTATAGTAAGTGGTGGAAGTGTCTACTCAAAGTCGCACACTGGTATAGCTTCGTACGGTGATGTTATTATCACCGGCGGCAAGGTTGAGTCGGGCGGTATGGATGCGATATCCATGCGGAATAATGCTTTTTTGTTTATTGATTCCGATGTGGAAGTTGTAGCCAATATACTTCTGTTGAACAACGTTGTTGCATTTATAAACAGCGGCGCAACGTTTACCGGGAATGTCTTCACAGGCAATGCTTCGGGTACTAATTCGATTGGCATAACCAAAACAACCAATGCCACAGAATTTTACGCAGGACACTCAACCGGATTGGACGTTGTAGGCACAGTTGCAACAGCAGTTTGGGCTGTTCAAGACGGCAAAAGCGGCATCCGCTACGCTCGCGGCACAAACACGGGCTTTTTTGAAGTGCCGGGCGTGGTTGTAGAAGCCATCTTCGTCAATGGTGTGGAGGTGGGAAACCGCACTGTTGCGAATATCCAATCCGCAATCACAAACGCACTTGCCAATAATGATGAAGTCAAGGTGACGGGTAGGTTTACAGGCGCGGACAGTTCGCTTACCCTACTCATACTCGCAGGCAAAACATTAGTATGGGATGCGGAGTATACCGGAAGTGCCAACAATTTGATTTCAATTACCGGTAATAACAGTGCAGGGATTATGCGGATTGACTCTAATGGGGTTATAAGAGCAACCGGAGATACGGTTGCGCTTAATACCGGTAGCAATATTAACCGCAACAATGTGAATATAATCCTAAATGGAGGTACGGTTACGAAGAATGCCGGAACGATGCCGGTAATAGCTTTATATATCAGCCCATCTCTAAGTATTCTAAGCGGCAGTATAGAGGGCAATGTCGTGGCGAATAATAGCTCCATTGTTTATGTCGCAGACGGCAATATAGTGAACGGCGATATTCAAAGGGGTGGCAGTGCGATAGGGTACTACACGGGCGACAATGCGGCGAAATTCAGAACGAGCGGCTCTGATAGGTTCACCCCCGGCACAAATCTGTTCCAACTCGATGTGCCTACGCTGACCAACAATGACGGCGATTACATCTACGACAACACAACACCCTATGCAGGAGCAATCACTGCGACATTCCCGGCAGTGCTGACCGTTACCTCTGTGACAGCGAATAACAGCGATGTTACGGCTGTGCTTGAGAATAACGAAGTTCAGCTCACAGGGAATTACAACGGCGAAATCGCCTTAACTGTTACAGGAACACTCGCAAACGGCAGAATCCCCGTAAGTTTCACCACGGCGGCGTTTGGCGTGAATGTTGATACGCCGCTTGAATCCACCACAGTCACCGTAACCGCTCCCGACAACATCGCCTACGGCGAAACGCTCGGAGAACCGACCGCAGAAGCGGCGGCGGGCAATGTAGGCATGTTCACGTTCTACTACACGGGAACAATAGCAGACGGCAACACCTACGATTCAGACGATAAGCCGACATTACCGGGCGAATACACCGTGACGGCTACGCTTGTGAGCGATAGGCATTATGGAAGTGGCGAATCAGCTACTTTCACAATCTCACCAAAACAACTCACATGGAACGCAGACGGCACAGTGCTCGATAAGACGTTTGACGGTGATGACTCCGCAATAATCGAAACTGCTCCGACTTTAGACGGCATAATCAATAACGATAACGTGACTGTCACAAACGGCACGGTGAATTTCGCAAGTGCAAACGTGGGAACGTGGGCAGTCACAGCGATTAGTTTCGGAATCGAGGGCGATGACGAATGGAAGTACACAATAAGCGTTCAGCCGACTTTCGCAAACGGCACGATTACAGCGAGCAATTTCACCGACAAAACCTACACCGTCACCTTCAGCGTAGCCGGAACAAACGGCACAATAACCGCATTATCGGGCGGAATGTCAATCACCACCGGCGCGCAGGTTCTTGAAGGAGCAACCGTCACCTTCACCGCGACACCGACTGACGGTTACCGCGTTAAAGAGTGGAAAAACAATAACACCGTAGTCAACGGCAAAGCACCCACATATTCCACACAAATTAACGCCGCGACCAACGTGACCGTTGAATTTGAGGAAGTCCCGGAAAATCCGCCTGAGTTTGAACTCGGCGACTGCAACAATGACGGAAAAATAAACATCGCCGACTTAACCTATCTCAAACACGCGATTGTGGGAGCTTTAGAGAAAAACGACCAATGCAAAGTCGCAGGGAAAGAAGCGACTGACGCACAAAATCTTTCTGCCCTCAGAAACTATTTAACAAGGAAAGAAGCGTTTCCGGGGAATTCTGAGAATTAGAAGATATAAATAAGAATAGTAGGGGACGGGCTTGCCCGTCCCGAATTGAACATGAACACCGCCCGACACTTATTTGTGTTGGGCGATGTTTTTTTGGTTGGAATGTCTTGTAAAAATTCAAAAAGTGTGGTATTATATTTGTAGCAATAAAATTCAGAACTTAAAGGGGAGGAACCAATTATGAAAACTAAAATCGCTTCTATTTCAAAAGACTGCGTTGCTTGCGGTTGTTGTGTGCGAGCGTGTTCACTGAATGCAATCAGTGTACACAAAGGCAAATATGCGGTAGTCAGCGACAAGTGCGTAGGTTGCGGGAAATGTGCGTATATTTGCCCTGCTGATGCAATCGAAGTTGACAAAATCACGGCTTGTAAAGTGAAGCAAAAACACTTGTATGATTTTCTGTGGGTTGGCGAACTTCTCTACATAGCCCTTGGATTTTTCAACATTTTGTTTGCATGGCTTGGGCTGATTTTTATGATGACACCTCTGTTTATGGCGATTATCGGGGGCAATAAATCCTATTGCAGAAAATACTGCGGCAAAGGACAATTGTTCGGGTTAGTCGGTAGTAAATTATCGCTAAAGCTGAAACCGCCACGATTTTTACGTTCAAAATGGTTCAGGTCTTGCTTTTTGACATTTTTTATGACGATGTTCGCCTTGATGCTCTATTCGGTTGTTCGAGTGTTCGGCGGCGCGGAATTAAGCGAAACAATCACGCTTTTGTGGGCATTTAAGTTGCCGTGGAATTGGGCGGCTCTATCGTTTGTACCAACGTGGGTTGCACAATTCGCCTTTGGTTTTTACGGGACAATGCTGACTTCGACAATCTTGGGAATTACCACAATGGTGCTGTTTCGCCCACGCACTTTCTGTGTCTACTGCCCGATGGGGACGATGACTCAAGGAATTTGCAGGTTGAAAAAATCATGATTTTCATGATTTTCGAGTAACATTCAAGTTCAACAGCCCCATACTCATAAACCGTTTGCGCAACGGTATAATCACTAATATGCAAAAGACGACTTTTACAATGTCTAACGGGATAAACGGGAACACTGCCGATGCTAACGTTGCGATAAATGTGGTTCCTGTGGAAATGCTTAACCAGACTGTGCCGCCGACATAAAGCAGTAAATGCGAAAAAACGATTGAGACAGTGCCTCTTATAAAAGTTTTTTTCTTGGTTTCGTTTTGCATGGCATAATTTGAATTTAACGCGAAAGATATAATCGCCGCCATTATAGGGTAGACCATTAAATAGCCGCCTGTCGGGCCTAACAATCTGCTCATTCCACCCATAAAACCGCCGAACACCGGCAGACCCACCGCGCCGAGCAAAAGATAGCAAATCTGCGACATAATGGCGCACCGTGGCGGTAATAAAATTGCGGCACTGTAAACAGCGACTATGCCGAGCGAAAGCGGAACCAATGGAGAAAACGGCAACGGAACAGCGATTTGAGCAAAAACAGCAGTCAACACCGCGAATATTGATGTAAAACATATGTCCTTAACCGGCGTGCCGCCGGTGGCAAAATTTCTTTTTTCAGTGGGATTTGAGGTTTCTCTTGGCGTGCCGCCGGAATTTATTTTCTTCTTCATTTTAATAAAACCTTTCTATTTTTCTTCATGAACTTTAAGAACTATAACAGTTATATTGTCACCACCCCCGTTTTCTTTGTTAAGCGCGCTCTCAATTAGTTTAACGGCGGCTTTTTCGATGTTGTTTTTGTTTTCTTCAACTATCTTGAGAATTTCGTTAAAACTTAAATCATCAGTCAGCCCGTCCGTGGCAATCACGAAAATTTGTTCGTCTTTTAGTTTGAGCGGTCTTGAAATAGTGGCGGTTAAAACCCCGTTTTCGCGCGGAAGCCCGAAATATTTAATCAACCTTCGCCCGTTAGATGGCAACATAGCTACCGACTCAATAGATTTAAGCATAGACATTTCATTATTGTCAACGGTGAGTTTTTCGAGCGTGTTTTGCTCAATGACAAATGTGGAGCTGTCACCTATATTAATAGGGGCTGCCTCATCGCAAAAGATGAATAAACCGCTTAACGTTGCCCCCATTCTTCTGATATTCCCCTTATTCGGGTGTTCGAGAATTTTTTGGTTGGTTCTTCTCACCATTCGCTGAAAAGCTTCCACATACTCAAATTTTTCTTTGCGCTCACTGCTCAAGCACGCGCCATTCTCAGCAACAAATTCGCGTAAAGAATCTGCCACAATAAAACTCGCCGCTTCGCCTTGTTCATGCCCACCCATTCCATCAGTTACCGCAAAAAGTCGGTTGGTGTTCGATTTGGCGCGTTTGCCGATTTGCCGTATACCTGTTTGCGACATTGACTTTTGTTGAGTCGGCGTTAGAAGCTCACCGATAAAAAAATTGTCTTCATTGTTCACCCGATAATTACCGATATGAGTAACAGCAAAACATTCAAACGAAAACACGGATTTAAACCTCCTCAATCGTCAATTTCTTTCTCTTGTTTGCGCCGATATGGTTGACATTCTCTCGTATGTGTCGTTTACGTTTTTGCTGATTTCTCTTACCTTGCCTTTTATTGACGAGACTGCTGTTCCGGCTTTTGACGAGGCGGCTTTTGTTCTCTCTGCCGATTCGGCTGAGTCAGCCGCTAATTTTCTGATTTCTTCTGCCACCACGCCGAAGGCTTTTCCGTGCTCGCCCGCGCGCGCGGCTTCGATTGAGGCGTTCAGCGATATTATGTTAACGCTCATCGCAATTTTTTCGATGTCTTCAATAAGCTTGTTGTATGATGCTATAACCTCGGTTATTTCGCCGACATTTGTGACGATGTTTCCGGTTAGCCCTTTAATGTTTTCGATATCGTTGAGCATTTCATGAAAACTTTCCACATTTTTTCTCATGCTCTTATGTTCTTCCATGGCCGCGCTGTGTGCCTTTTCTCTGCAATTTGTGGGAATGTCTAACCCTTTTGCTATTTTGCGGGCCATATTGGCACAGGAGTCATGCCCACAAGCCCCACAGTTAAAATCACGTCGTTCTTCGGCTTTACCTAAGGCGGCGAAAGCTTCTTCTATTTCTTGATGTGTTACGTTTATTGTATTAACATTTACGGGGGTGTATTTTCTGATAAAATTATCGGATTTCAGATTTCTGTCAAAATCAGAGAAAATCTTATCAAGATTAACAAACTGCGCTCTGTTGCGGTTGTGTATTAATTTGCGGCTGTCGTCCATCATCGTGTTGAAGTCAAAGAAATCTAAGCCGTTGTTATTACAGCCCGTCCCTAAGTTGCAGCCTTCGGCGCAATTGAGGACATCGAATATAACCGGCCTTTTAGAGTCGTCTTTGTGGGCATATTCATCGAGTGCGCTATAAACCAGCGATGGGCCTTCGGATTTGTCAATTCTGAAGTGCTTTCCGATATAATGCTCAACACATTCCTTCAAACCGCCCGGCATTGAATACATCGTCCCTAATCCTGCCTCATAGTTGTCGAACCCCGTTTCTTCATCGGGAAGTGTGATTGAGTTCATGCTTATATAATCCGAAAGGCCTTTAAAAGTGACGTTATAATGCACAAAATCTGTGGCATCAAACTCGTGAGATTTCGCTATACAAGGTGAAAGGGCGGCGATTTTTGTGTCAATTTTCTCGTATTTGTTCATATATACAGCAGTGCAAAGCATGGGTGAGTGAACAGGCGAAAGGTTTGTTATAAGCTCTTTTTTGTGCATTAAGATGTAATTCACAATCGCGGGGCAGGGTTGTGAAATAAGTGGTGACGGCCCATTTTTTTGTATGTAACGTATGTGCGCCCATGTGCAGATGTCTGCTCCTAACGAGACATCGTAAATCTTTTTAACCCCCAAGCTGCGAATTAGGCTGAATATTCGCTTATAATCGTCAAAATTGGTTTTTATGGCAGGGGCGGCAATAACGCTTATACTCACGCCGTTTTGAAGGTCACGGAAAAATCGTTCGGTGTCGTCTTGAAAACCCCTTGCCCCGTGATGACATTCTTTAATGCACGCCCCACAGGCGATACACTTTTGGCTATCGACTTCAACGACAACCTGACCGCCGTTTTTCCTTGCAATATTTGCCTCGTCAACACAACAAGCTCTAAGACAACGTGTGCAACCCACACAGCGGCTTATGTCATTAGTAATCAAATTACGCATAACTCAACCCCCTATTTTAAATAATATCTTAATTTTAGCATAATTAAAGAAAAAAAGCAATAAATTTTTTTAGTTTCAGTCTAAAATATTATGTTCGCGTATTTTCATTATGGCATCAATTCCGCTTGATACGTCTAATTTTTTGAAAATAAGGTTCATATGCGATTTGATGGTGGAATGTTTTAGATTTAAATTTTCAGCCATTTCTTTATGGGTCAATCCTTCGGTTAACATTAACATGATTGCTTTTTGTCTATCGGTGAAGGTTAGGTTAACCCCCGTTTTGCCGCCCGTCAGCCCTTTGGATTTCTTCGATTTCATCAACGCCATATAATATAGGTTTTTTAGCCAGATGATGTTGATTTCGCCACAATAGCTTTTCTGTATAACCCTCTTTTGCAGTTTATGTAGCATATTAATCAGCTCTGCCCCTTCGTTTGTGAACACCTGCGTGAATCCATATTCAGCCGCTAAAATAATAGCACTTTCTAATGACTCAAAGGCGTTGCCTTGGTTTCCTTTACTTCTTTTCCAATAAGCGATTGAAAGCAAGACTTTCGCCTCGATTATATCTAACGTTCGTCGATATTGCGTGCAAAGCTCTAACAGTTTCTTTAAGAATAAAATCGCCGTGCTGAAATCGCCGCCGGTAATATATGCTCTGGCGGTTGTGAAATGCTGATATAATTTATAAAGCGATAAATCACCATGCGGTGTTTGTGCATAGCGATTGAGCCAATTTTGCGCCGCCTCACCATCGCCCTCGTTTAACTTCAAACGGCAGGTAAAAGCAATGAAGTTTGTGTTTAAGTAGTAAGCTCTCGAACTCTCAAGCATTTGAGACGCGCCTGTCAATATGTTCTGTGCATCAGAAATTTGCTCTTGAGCGTATAATATTGAAACTAAGAGCATATAAGAGCAAAATTGAAGCTCGGGCGCGTATGTACTTTTCAGTTTAAGTTTAGCCGCTAAGGCTAAGTTATAGGCTGTATCATGATTACCACATTCATATGCTAAGCCTGCACGAATAAGCCCTTCATAAACCTCATATTCGTCACCCAACAAAACCCCGAGTGTCTTTTTAAGCAACTCAAAGTCTTTTTCTTCACTGTTGGCATAGTCGGATAAATCTCTGCCTGAACGGTGAAAAAGCGGCATGTTGTTTGTAAATGACGGTGTGTTCAGTTTTCCGACCCAGTTAAGTGGCAACATACTTAAACCGGCGATGATGTCTTTAACTTTATTTCGGTGGTCCATGCAACGCAACAACGCCGCCGTTTGCGCTGACGGTGGGTGCTGAATGATAATTTTCGGCAGCTGTTTGAAATATTTGTCGAGGTATTCCTCCATGTCTGAACTTCTTCCTTCAACAAAAGAAACCCACGCTTTTACTTCTAATAAGAATGGATATTCATCAATGATTGAATCATTAACAGAAGCGTAAACAATTGACAATGTCTTTTCAATCGCGGCGTAAGGCGAATTGTAGTTATACATAAGGCTCAAGCCCTTTGTGACACCGCTCTTGTTCTCGCCTTTAAGATAATATTCAACCGCTTTATAATAGTCACCGCACTTATAAAACCAGTCACCGGCTTTTCGATAGATTTTATTTCTCAACCTTGGCGATTCGCTTTTAAACATAGAAGATAAAAACTCTAAAAATAGATGATGAAAGCAGTATATGCCGTCACCGTTAACACTGATGAAGGCATTTTCTCTCACAAGCTCGTCTAAAATTTCGCTGCTGTCACTTCTTCCGGTCATAGCATTGCAAAATTCGGGCGTGAGTTCATCGAACACCGACACACTTATCAAAAAATCACGGCGTTTAGAACTCCATTTATCCCAAATTTGTTCTTTTAGGAATGTCTCTAAATATTTACAGAGAAGGTTGTTGTTGGGTTTAAGAGCTTTCCTTGACAACAAGAGCGCGTTAAGGGCGATTGCCCAACCGCCTGTTGTCGCTAAAATATCTCGTGATTGCCTCTCGTTCACCCTTTGCTCACGCGAGGCAAAGAGTGCTTTTATTTCGTCTGCTGTAAAAATTAAGTGTTCGGTAGTGATAAGTGACATTAGTCCTTTAACCATAAATTTTGAAAAGTTAGCATTCGGCTCTGTGCGGCTGAGAATACAAAGTGTCACAAGCTCTTGCAAATCATCGACAATTGCAGGCAGGCGTTTTAAAATTTCGTGGTTAGTGACTAAATGAAAGTCGTCTATGATTAGAACATGTTCGTCATCTTGCTTTAAGTTTAAGCGAAACGAAATTAACGATTTTTCTAAAAACTCAAACGGTGCCGAAGCAAAAGACTCATGTGCGAGCATTTGTTTTAATTCAAGATTATCGGGTTGAAGGGTAGCTAAAGCGACAATCAGCCGTTTATAAAAATCTTCGGTGCTTTTCCCTGAAGACTCGTTTATTGCCAACCACGCATTGGAATTTTCACGCCGCCGCTCAAGCCACATTCGCACTGAAAATGTTTTTCCATAGCCTGCCGGAGCATTAATATATATGAGCCGTTTTGCCGATGCCGCTTCTAATAAATCCATCAACCGTTGCCGAACAAGCCCCAAAAATAATTGCGCCATAATTTTAAGCAGAACCTTTCTTATTTAGTTTGTTTTTATTATAACATAAATTTGCGCGAAGTGCAAGCGAATTCAGAAATTTTCCCACGCCAAACGTATTTAGAACTTTTTCAATGTTTTTTGTAAAAAGTATTGACAAAGTTCTTTTGGTGTGTTATAATATGTGTGTTGTGTATTGTGCATTTCGTTGCTCGCATTATTTTCGCTGGTGTAGCTCAGTTGGTAGAGCAGCTGATTTGTAATCAGCAGGTCGGGGGTTCGAGTCCGTCCACCAGCTTATACGTTAAAACCGCTTGTAGAGCCAATTTGAGGCTACAGGCGGTTTTGCCTTTGAAGAGTAAAATAGCGTTTTAGTGTCATATATATTCACCATCTGAAATAACACCGCCCGACACAAAAGTGCAGGGCGGTGTAGCTGTTATAATTCCAAATCCGTCCGCGCAAGCGGACACAATAATTGTCAATTGTCAATTGTACATTGTCAATTGTTCGTCACTTCCACCTCTTCAACTCAGGGAAAAACTTATACATAAACTCGCGTGCTTCGCTTTCGGTCATGCCTTGTTGTTCGAGAATACCGGCTTCTTTCATGTGCTTTAGACTTATCTCAATCATCTCATCCATAGTGGAATTGTCGGTAAACTCGCCGTCTTTAAAACAGTAGACACAATAATCCGTGTTTTTGCTATTGTCTTTATTTGTGCCGATTTCCTCCTCTTTAGTCAGCGGCATACCGCAACTTTGGCAATGTTTCATTTCTTCCATAATAGTAATCCTTTCATTTTTTATTTTTTTAATTTAATTGTTTATTGCTTGTAGCTTCTTTCTATGGAATAGAAATGCTGTTTACAACTATTCAAGTTGATATACGAATAAAACTTCTTGGCTATATCATTCGGGCTTGCGTTTTCTACGTTTTCAGCATCTTCCATCGTTTCAAAAGTCAGAACATCAGCCCATGTGTCGCCATCAACAAGCTGCTGCCATGAAATATAGCCCTTTTGCTGTGACATATATTCGTCGTTCAATTTCTCCGCTGCAAGCAGAAAATCCGGCACGGACGCGCCTTTTTTCAGTTTGTACTCAACATAAAAAACTGCGTTTGACATGATAGACATCTCCCTTCAAGTGTTTTTGCTTTATTGTTTTCAACCCGTGACAATTTGTCACGCTTTCATTTTCAGTTGGTGACAAATTGTCACCGACTCGTTTCCTTCTGCCAATAATCGTTGTTTTAGCTTATATCTTCCCATCAAGCTGACGTATGCGGCGTCGTAGGGTTAGTCCTTCGAGTTGGGGGGCTATTTTTTCGCTTAAGATTTTATCGTTTATGGGTTTTAACATAAAGTCGCTTGCCCCTAACTTTATGGCCTCTGATATAGTGTCTATATCATTTTCGGAAGTAAGAAAAACAATGGGTGTCGTTTTGTGGGCCGGCTGTTCACGTATGATTGAAATTACGTCGAAACCGCTTAATTCGGGCATTTTACAATCCAACAAAAACAAGTCGGGCGTAACCATGTCTAAGAACGATGCCACCTTTGTGGGCTCACTCAAAACATATACATTATACGTGTCGCCCAATAGATAGCGAACGGTTTTTAATATGCTCGGGTTGTCGTCAACCGCTAAAATTATAGCCTTAGCGTCGTCGGGTTTTTCGGGGTTAAGGTGATAATCAACACATTCCATAAAATCGGCATCTGAATAGGGCTTTTTGATAAAGTCAACCGCGCCTAATCTCATTGCCTTAATTAAGTCCTCGCGTGCGTTTTTGGCAGAGAGGAAAATCACCGGGATTTTGCGATAACTCTCGCTGCTCTTTAGCCTTTTAAGCAGTTCAAAGCCGTCAACATCAGGCATGTTAATGTCAAGCAAAATCAAATCGGGGGTGATTTTTTTAAGAACATCATACATGTCCGCCGCTGACTGTGCGGGGAAAATGTCATAATAAGCCTTGAACCGCTCTCTTGTCGCTAAAAGATGAAAAGCCACATCGTCAACCGCGATGATTTTTTTCTTCTCTTTTTTTGCGGGCTTGCCGCCGGGGGCGTTCGTTTGTGTCGCGCCGGGGTTTTCATTGAGCGGCGCGCCGCCTTCTTTTTGCAAGTTTACGGGATTTTCCATAAGTGTACCTCCATATCCAACCTTTTTTCAATTTCAGAGAATTTTAACATATCGTGTTTTTCTTTTAGCCACGCGACTAACCCGTCATCATCTTCATATTGATAGCTGTCTATTTCTTCCATTGCCTCGTCCGCGCTGTCTATGTCGTAAAATTTGCAGGCGGTGAGCAGTTTTGAGAGCAATTCGGGTTCTGGCTTTGCCTTCATCGGTTTTGGGTTTTCATCATCTATTGTCTTCAACAGCGTTTCAAGTGCGGTGGCAAGGGCATCGGCGGCTTTGACGAACGCCGGGTTATGTGCGTTTATATAGTCTAAATCTCTTTTCGATGCCGCAACTTCAAGTTCAGCAGCATTCTCACCGAGTTCGGCGGCGAAAATATCACGACTGGTGCCTTTAACGCTGTGGACATTAATCTCATAGTCCCCAATCACGCTCTGAGTAATCTCACCGTCAATCCGCCCGACAATTGAACGCAAACTCGCGGTATAAGAACGCAAGATTTTCAAATAAGCATCCTCGTTCCCCGCATATCGCTCTAAGCCTTTGACTATGTCTAAACCCTCAACCGTTCGCTCGCTTAAGTTTAGACCTTGCGGTTTGGGCGGTGCGCGCTCGCTTAGCTTCTCTTTGTATGCCGCCGCCGCGCTTTGCGCTTCTTCAAAGTCGCTCTCAAGCACATAGTTCTTGATTTTTTCGTTCACCGCGAACGTGTCTTTTGAGCAGTTTTTCATTGTGGCGATTATATCAAGTGTTGCTTTTCTGTCATAATCTTCACACGCTTCTTCAATCGCCGTGAATTGAGAGATGAGTTCGTCAATATTTTCATCAACATTGTCATTTTGCTCTTGAGTTGCTTCAAGTTTTTCCAAGAGTTCTTTCAGTTTTTTGAGGAATGTCGGGGTTTCCTTATTAATAGTGCGGCTGTCTTCTTCACGCCCGGCTGTTTCTAACTTATACGCTGTTTGCGACAATTCCTTTTCGCCGATGTTAGCTAAGGCACTTTTAATCCCATGAACAAAAATCGCGTAGTTATGTATTTCCTCGCTCGATGGATTTTCTTGTGTAAAACCTTCAAGAAACTCTACGGTTTTGCGGGCATCACGGATAAATGACTCTATTAGAATTTGGTTTACGTTTTCATTGTCGGGTTTTTTCGCCTTTTGGGCGCGTGCCGCCTCAATCGTTTCGGGGGTTTGTTTGTCGCGGATAAATTTGGTGAGCGCGTTGTCTAATTGACGGGTGTCAATGGGTTTTGAGATGAAGTCGTCAAAGCCATTTTTTAAGAACATTTCCGCCTGCCCTACTACAGCATTTGCGGTGAGGGCGATAACGGGCAATTTATATCCGGACTCGCGTAATTTTTGCGTTGTTTCTATTCCGTCCATTTCGGGCATCATGTGGTCCATGAAAATAATGTCATAGACATTCCCTTCACTCACCTTGTTGAGTGCTTCACGCCCACTCATTACCGTGTCAATTTTTAAGCCGTAAAGCTTTAACAATCCAACCGCCACATAAAGATTAGTCTCTACATCATCAACCACCAACACACTGCCGTATGGCATTGGCTCACGGGTAAAGGTGCGGCGTTTTCTCTCACCCATATAGTTAGCGCGGAAATTTTGAAGCGCGCTTGCGGCTTGCGCCCCGAGAGGAAGAGCATCTACAGTTTCTTGTGGCAAACGCGCGGTGAACAGAGTCCCCACGTTCGGCGTGCTTTCAACATAAATTTCGCCGCCCATAAGTGAGGCTAATCGGCGCGTGATTGCTAAGCCTAAGCCGGTTCCTTCAACCGTGCTGTTTTTCTCGTCATTGAAACGTGAATATTCGTCAAACAGTTTCTCAACCTGCTTAGCACTCATACCGCAACCGGTATCACGGACTTTTATTATAAGCTCGATTGCAGATTCAGAGGGTGGGTGGGCGGGAACTGCAACCGCCGGCTCGGCGGTGATAGAAAGCTGAACTTTGCCGGAATCGGTGTATTTGAAGGCGTTGGAGAGTAGATTATTCAGAATTTGTTTAATGCGCAGTTCATCGCCTTTAAGCTTTTCGGGTATATTTTCGTCAACTGACAGTTCAAATACGATGGGTTTGCTTTCGATTCTCATGATGTTTAAGTGCGCCGAGTCGTAAATGAGGTCGGCGATTTTATAGGTTTTTGTTCTTATGTCCATTTTACCTGCTTCAATTTTAGAGAAATCAAGTATATCGTTTATAATCCCCAACAGCAAATTGCAAGAATTGTGTATTTTATGCAACCCCTCTTCAACATCATCGGGAAGTGTTTCTTTTTGCGTTAGAACATCGGTAATGCCTAATATTGCGTTCATCGGTGTGCGAATTTCATGGCTCATGTTAGCAAGAAACGCCGATTTGGTTTTGGAAGCCGCTAACAAAAGCTCTTCAATCTTTTTATGCTTCGTAATGTCATGCGCAACACCCATTACCCCCACTGATTCATCGTTTAAAATCAGAGGAGTTCTTGTGGTTTCATAGAGTAGAATTTCTTGAGTAACACCGGGGATATACTCCTCTGTTGTCAGTGAGCTTTGCTCGTTCATGACTTTGAGTTCGGTTTGATTTTCTTTGTCCGCTTCAATGGTTGGCAGCCCTAAAGCCTGCACATTGTTTTTCCCGATAATGTCATCGGGTTTTATTCCGAAATGCTCGGCGAATGCTTTGTTGCAATGTGTATATCTCATCTCGCTGTCTTTGGTGAAAATCAAGGCCGGGATAGAATCAAGCAGTGCGGACAACGTTGTCGTCTGAAGTGCCAACTCACGCGTTCGCCCTGAAACCAACAGTTCTAACTTCATGCCGTCACGGCGGCTTTTTATATGAATGACAATCAAAAGAATTACGACAAATGCCGCTAAAACAGACACCCCATACAGCCACGGTCTTTGAGCTTGCGCCATGCTTAAAAGATAGTCGTATCGTCTGTGTGTCCACTGTTCGGTGATAATGTTTATGTCGATAAATCCCAACGCCTTGTTAAAAATTGAGCGTAAAATCACCTCATCTTTATTAAAGCCGAAGGTGGAAATATAGCCGTTGTCAAATACGATATTCGCCTTATAATCAGGCAGTTCGCGATAGTTCGTCAGATAAAGCAACGCGCTGTAGTTGCTAATCACGCCGTCAACCTCACCTGAGTCTAAAGCCGCCCAAGCCGCATCTTGCCCGTCAAAGGTGACATTATTTCGGTGGTTCGGGAACAGCGACAAGAAAAATTCGGTGTGCGCCGTGTCTCTGCTCAATCCGATTTTCATAGAGTGGACTTTATCTATAGTGATATTAGGAAATTCCACCTTTGAAATCAGCACAGAATTATTTATTATAAATGGCGTGTCGGGCCACAGATAATACGGCTCTCGCTCAGCCGAACGAATAAGCTCTGAAACAAAAGGAATGTCTCCGGCGTTAAGCATAGCCAACAGCTCATGGAACTCTGCGTTCTCATTATTAGCCGGGACAAACTCAACGTCAATAAGCTCTGAAACCTCGCTTAGCACTTCAAAGCAGATTCCTTGCCATTTAAGGGTGTGTTCATTGAAGAAGCTGACGGGGTAGTTGTCATATTCCGCGCCGAAACTTATAACGGGGTTGTTTTTTAGATATTCAAGCTCATCTTCTGTGAGACTCAAAAACATTTTATATTTGAGATATTCACGCATCCCCTTTTCGTATAAATCGTCAATAATCTTAGGGTTGGCATTCATAGCCGCCTGAACAACTTTTATGATAATTTCTAAATCGGGATTTTGAGTCGTCATAGAAACAGGCGAATATACTAACGGGTAAAACTGCGTGACTTCAACATCGTCATACTCAGCGAAAACCGCCTCAACAGAGCTTGCGGCGAGAAGGGCATCAACTTCCCCAGACACTAAAAGCTCATAGGCTTCTTGATATTCGTCCACAAACACAGTTTCAAATTCATATCCCGAATAAAGAAGCGCGTTATTGGCGCACACCGCGCCACGAAGCAACGCATAACGCAAGGGTGTGTTCGGGTTGTCGCTCAGGTTGTCCCCGGTGGGTGGCTTAAATCGAAAATACATGATTGAGCGTTGGGCTATAGGCTCGGTCATATAAAGGTTTGTCTGATAATCATCAACAGGGCTCATAGCACCGGTAAAGTCAATTACCCCGCTTTCAAGCCCGTTTGGAAGAACCCCTCTTTCAAAGTGTTCAACAACAAATTCAGTGTCAAATAATTGAGTCAGCCACTCGCATAAAAGCGGCGCGAACCCCTTTATTTCACCGTTATTGTCAATAAAAGCTTCTGTGCTGTATGTCATGGCATATGTAAAAGAATCGACATTAGACAAAAGTTCTTCAACTTGTTTGATGTCGTTGTTGGTTAATCCGGGAATATCGCGAAATGAAGAAAATAAGGGAGGCTCTTGACGTTCCCCAAAAACAAAACACCCCGACAACAACGCGACAGATAACGCGAAACATATTATTATAGATAATTTCTTTTTCAAATCATTACCTCCGAAAAACCTCGAAAAACTTATTACTAAAGTATAACATTTTTGGAGAAGATTGTCAAGCCAGAAAATACCTCATTAAGGCAGGGCCCGTTTCAAAATAAACGCCCGAATTTTTAGCTGTCGTTTCAGTAAAGCAGCCTTGCGAGTTGTCGGTGCTTTGCTTTTTGTTATCGTAAATCAAAAACGGCACAGGCTCATTGGTATGGGTGCGAAGTTCAAGGGGTGTCGGGTGGTCGGGGCAGATTAAAATTTTAAAGTGTTCATCGTTTAACGCCTTTAGGAACGGAGCTAACACTAATTCATCAATCAATTCAATTGACTTAACTTTATTTTCAACCTCGCCGCGGTGGGCGCACTCGTCGGGGGCCTCGATGTGAAGATAAACAAAGTCATCACCCGATTTGAGGGCGTTAATTGCCGCTTGTACTTTTCCGTCAAAATTTGTGTCGATATAGCCTGTTGCCCCCTCTACTTCAACGACATTCATGCAGGTGAATTTTCCTATGCCTTTGAGCAGGTCAACCGCCGAAATCATCGTGCCGTTAAGCCCGTATTTTTCCTTAAAAGACGGCAATTCTTTACGCACGCCCTCGCCCCACAGCCAAATGCTGTTGGCAGGTTTTTTGCCGTTTTTAATTCTTTTGATGTTAATGGGGTGTTCTTTGAGCAGGGCATATGAAGCTCTCATCATGTCTGCAAGCTCTGTTGCGGCAGGTAAATAAGAGATAATTCTTTTGTCTGTAATGTCATGCGGTGGTGTTAAATCCTTAGTTTTGTCCGGTATGTCACCCGTGGGGGAAAGCCCATCGTTCCACAAAAGGCAATGGCGATAGCAAACACCGCTGTAAAAAGAGAACGGCGGCTTACCCAAATGTTTGTTTATATGTTCAATCAAGACTTTTGCCTCATCTGTGTGTATATCGCCGGCGCAATAATCCAACATGGTTTTATCGGCATATTCAGGCTCATCAGACAAGGTGACTAAGTTACAGCGAAACGATATGTCGGTTGGTTTCATGTCAATCCCGATACTACCTGCTTCAAGGGGGGAACGCCCCGAGTAGTATTTTTCAGGCTCATAGCCTAATACCGACAAATTGGCGACATCACTGCCCGGTTTCATATTATCGGCAACGGTTTTAACCAACCCTTGAACTGCCATTTTCGCTAACTTATCCATATTGGGTTTGTGTGCCGTTTCCATCGGTGTTTTGCCGCCCAAGGCAAAAACAGGCTCGTCTGACATTCCGTCACATAATAAAACTAAATATTTCATCTTTTAGATATGTCCTTTCTGCACAAACGCGCTTTAAAAATATGTTTTCCCATATTTACGAGTGTTTATTTTCAAACTTAGATATGCCCCCTTACATTTTAAAATAACTCAACGCCGACACGGTCGATGTGTTCTCGCAATGGCTTATGCCCAAGCTCATCGTAACACACCACATCAAACTTATACGGCATTGGCAGTTCATCAAGACAAGCCGCTATTTTTGCTTCACTGAACCCTCCAAACACAGCTATGTCAATATCAGAATTGTCGCGCCAATCGCCTTTAGCTCGCGAACCAAACACAATTGCACGCTTTACACTGCAATTTTTCAAGGCATCAATTATAAGCGCGATATGTTTAGGCGAAAGTCCTATATTCATTTTTTAAACATGCCTTTCTTCAAACATTCCCTTTAGATAGGTACACAACTCTTCTATTGCCGGGTAAAAATCGCTTTTAATTCGCTTGAACACTTTGTTGAAAGTTTCTTCGTCATATCGATGCGACATTTCATTGCGTGAATCAAGCATATCAATAAAAACTTCACCGTTCGTGATTATTTTTACCGCAAAAGCTTCCTTAATAATCGGACGTGGTGATGGTTGAATGTCATGCCCGAGAAATCGTAAATAATCATTAACGGTTTTCCATGCTAAGTCAAAGGCGATTTCAAATCGTTGAATGAAGCCTTCGCGAATAATTGACGGTGTCTGCTCAAATTCATAAGCGTTAATTTCAGATAAGAGTTTACACGCTTTTGAAAAGTTTTCAAACCTTTGTCGCCAGCGTATGTCTTTATTTTTCATTTTAAGTTGGCCTCCTAATTAAAATATACTCCAAAGAGTCGGATAATGCTTGAATTGATGCGTTTATTATATCTTTTGATGCGCCGACGGTTGTCCAGGTTTCTTTGCCGTTAGTGCTTTCGATTAGCACTCTTGTGGTTGATGCCGTGCTGTTGCCTTCGTCAACCACCCTGACTTTATAGTCGGAAAGGCGAACACCGCACAACACGGGATAAAGCTTTTCAAGAGCCGCTCTTAACGCTCTGTCTATTGCGTTTACGGGGCCTGTCCCGTCTAACGTGACCATTTCGCATACATCGTCAACGCGAACTGTCACCGTTGCCGTTGAGAGGTTCGAGTCGTTCAACGATGATATAATTTCAAAGTTTTCAATCACAAAAAACGGCTTTATTTTACCCAACATTTTCAAAACCAACAGCTCAAAGCTTGCCGCCGCCGCTTCAAAGTGAAATCCTTTATGTTCCATTTTCTTGATTTTCGCGATTATGTCATTGACAATCGGGCTTGATTTTTCTAAGCCGCTCAACTGCCCGATTTTCATGATTTTAGCAATAACCGCCCCTCTCCCTGCGACTTCTGACAAGAGCACATTTCTCTCGTTGCCCACCACGCACGGCTCAATATGTTCAAACGAAACGGGATTCTTCAACACCCCGTCAACGTGCATACCGCCTTTATGGGAAAAGGCCGCCGTACCGACATATGGCATTCGTGATGAGAGTGCTAAATTCGCGACCTCGGCTATATAATGCGCTGTGTCGGTTAATGCGCCCATGTTTTTCCCGGCTAAAGTTTTATAAGCCGTTTTCGCCTCAAGATTGGGTATGAGCGTTGATAAATTTGCGTTTCCTGTTCTCTCACCGATTCCGATAAACGTACCCTGAATTTGCCGCGCTCCCGCTCTTACCGCCTCAATGCTGTTGGCAACGGCACAACCGCTGTCATTATGAGCGTGGATTCCTATAGTCAGTCGCTCATCGGAAAGCTCTCTCTTAACGTCAGCGACAATTTCAAAAATTTCATGCGGCAAAAAACCGCCGTTTGTATCACAAAGAATTATTTTCTCTGCCCCGGCTTTATGGGCGACTTTTAAACTGTCAAGGGAATAGTCACGATTATTTTTATAGCCGTCAAAAAAATGTTCGGCATCAAAAAACACGGTTTTGCCTTTGTCGATTAAGTATTCTATGCTTTGCTCAATCATTTTGAGGTTTTCGAGAAGGGTTGTGTCTAAAATGTCGAACACATGCAAGTCCCAACTCTTCCCGAAAATGGTTGCGTATTTTGTGTTGGCCTTTAAAATCGCGTTTAGATTATCGTCATCGCAAGGGGCGATTAGCTTTCGCTTGGTGGAGCCAAAGGCGACAAGAGCTGAATTTTTAAGTCGCACAAGCTTTGCCTTTTCAAAAAAATGTAAATCTTTGGGGTTAGAGCCGGGATTGCCCGCTTCAATATAATCAACCCCGAACTCGTCTAATCTGCTTAATATTTTAAGTTTATCGGAAACCGAAAAACTTATGCCACGCGACTGCGCCCCATCCCTCAAAGTAGAATCATATATTTCAACTGCGTTTATATTTTGCACTTCACTCTCCACCCTCCACTCTCAACTCGCAACAGCGACACTCAAAACATCATAAAGCCGCAAAAGTCGTCTTTGAATGTCGGTTGTTTCTTCCGGCGTGCTTTCTATAGAAATTTCCATTTCAGATATTTGTGAGTCGGGCGTGGGGGCGCAATAAAGCGAATGTATGTTATGCCCATCGCGGCTGATTACACTAACCACCCTCAACAAAACACCATGGGTATTTTCTGTTTTCAATATAAGCTTACACACTTTTAGATTCCTCACTAATAAAATAATTAAGCGCGTCCTTAACATCACAGACTATATCGGCATCGTCAATGTCTATGTGTAAAACGTTCGGGATTTTAATAACGGGCGGCTTTGTCCCCAAAACTAAAACCAAATCACAGTCATCCCGGTTGATTAAATCATCAGTAACAGGGGTATCAACTAAGCTCGAAAACTTCTGAAGTTCATAATCGGCATAGTTGAATATAAAGCCGTCTTTTGCATAAATCAGCGGTTTTTTCGCCCCCTTGAACATTTCAAGGGCGTTGTCAAGCGTGTCGTTCGGAAGTGCGCGAAGGGTGATTTTAAACGGTTTTTCGTGTTTATAGACACAAGTTGAATTGGTTATTTCTTCCGCTAAATCGACTAATACCACCCCTTTGCGCCCGTCACCGGCAATGAAAAACGCCTTTCTGATTGAATCGGCGAGTTCTTCAACGCTGCGGACTAAAATGCTGTGTTTGGTGATGGGAAGGGTTATTCCGATTATATCCAACTTCACGGGAGAGTTGAGGGTATTATTAACAGAAATAATAACCAAAGGCGTTCTGTCACAATTTGATTTTGCTATTGGAATGACTTGCCCGGCTATGTCAGAGGCCAAAGCTAATATAACCCCTGTTTTATTTTCAGCGCGCGCATATTCGTCGGCGGCAAAAACAGATTCAGCACCGCCGCCGAAAATCATGTCGATTCCGTGTTCCGAAAAACATTCAAGTATTATTTTCGCACCCTGAAGCTTCATCCTTTTTTCTCCCCGTTTTTTTAAATCTACTATTTATAATAACAAAATTCTTTCAAACTATGAATGGATATTCCCCCTTATTAATTTTATAAGAAATAAGCAAATTTGTCAAGAATTAGAAAAATATTTATCATTAAAAATAACCGACTTGTCGCGCGGTTTCAGTTCTTTTGACTTTTTATGGTAATATAGTGCTTTTTCACGCTCTCCCAATCGGTCATAACAAACGCACAGCTCAATATATGGGATAAAATCATAGCAGTCGTTTAGAACAAACCCTTTTCTTTCTGAAATGTTTGACGTTAACGCGCTTTCATACCAAAAAGCGGCAGCTTTATATTCACCCTTATTCGCAAAAAAATGCCCCATTTTGCAGCAACCTTCGGCGCGGGGCCTGTCATAATAAAAAGCGTTCAGCACAGATGTCACCGCTTTTTGTTCATCGTTGGGATAACACTCATATAAATCAAGACAGGCTTGAATTTTATCCTCATTCCAACCGTGTTTTTCTTCTAAGAAGGCTCTGAACCACTCTGCCGCCTCTTCAAGTCGGTGGTGGAACATCAACTCGCGCGCATAATAAAACTTATCGCGTGCCGAAAGACTGCCTTTGTCTAAAAGCCGTTCAAAAATGTCGATGTTTCTGAACGGGTCGCCCGGTTTTAGTTTTCGGTGTTCTATTGAAATGTCAAAGTTTTTAACTTTTCCGCGTGGGGTTATGCCTTCGTGGATTGCCCCTCCCCACCTATAGTTCATCTCGCGCTTGAAGAGACGTTCCCGAAAATAACTTGTGATTGGGCGGTCTTCATTGTCGAAATTTACGTTATAGCGCAACATCGCCATGTCTACGTCGCCTTTTGACAAATCTTCTTTTAAGTTTAAGAATTTTTCATGTTCTGAAGCGGCGACAATATCATCGGCATCTAACCACATTTGATATTGGGCAGTTGCTTTTGAGAACGAGAAGTTGCGTGCGGCAGCAAAGTCATAAATCCACTCAAAATCATAGATTTTGTCGGTATAATTCGCCGCTATTTGTTTTGTTTTATCCTTTGAGCCGGTGTCAACTATTATTATTTCGTCCACTAACGCCTTTACGCTGTCAAGACAACGCCCCAACAACTCTTCTTCATCTTTGACTATCATGCACAAACTAATTTCTGCCACCAAAATCACCCTTTCAGCGTTTTTTCTATCTTATGCCGAAGGGAGTTAAAACAACACAACTGTCAACTGTCAATTGTCAACTGTCAACTGTTCGTCAACTGACTTTTATATCTATCCATTTAGGATAGACGGTTTCGATGGTTAAGAGTTCTCCGCCCACGGGTTCTGTGTTGCGTTCATCGTCTTTATATTTAACGCAGGGGTAGTTTACGCACTCAACACATTCGTACTTTTCCATTTTATTATAGCAGCAATTATATATTGGGCAAATCACCTCATCCACAAATTCAAGCCAAAACACTCTCCCCTGCACTTCATTGCACCCTGTGCAATCGTGGGGAAAGTGTATACATTCGCCGCAATCTCTGCCGCAGCAACTTATAATGTCATCCATACGACACCACCTTTCAACGACCAATAATATATATTGTATCAAGAAAATACAAGTTTGTCAATATATCGACAAAATTTTATTTCACCTTTTATTTCACATAGCGGTGAAAATTTGATGAGAGATTGAGAAAAACGTTCAGATGTGTTGACAACGGGGCAAAAAATTGGTATTATAGTATTGGAGGTGGTATTATGCAAAGCGCGAAATCAACAATAAATGTTAAAATTGACACGAGCGTAAAAGAAGCGGCAGCGGAATTATTGTCAAGAATGGGTATCGACCAGACAACAGCGATTGACATGTTCTACCGCAAAATCATTGCCGTAAGGACTATCCCGTTTCAGCCGGAACCGCTCCCCACAAACGGCGAGCTTTTACTCGCCGCCATCAAGCGCAAAGGTATTCCGCATAAAACAGTTGAAGTAAACGAGCAAGGTCACATATTTGTAGACAAAGACAAAGACCCCGACCTTTATGATTGGGCGGTGAACGGCTGATGAAAGCTTTTGATATTTTCATTTCTTATGTGTCATGGAGCGGCGGTGGTAAAATGCGCCCTGTCTTGATTCTCGAAGGCTAATCGAATTTATTGCTCAATAAAGCCGCTCTTGACTTATCCAAAATTTAGTGTTATAATAATAAAAGCAGTTGTCAACTATTCAGAAAGGGCTTAACTAAAAAATGAAAATTTGTAATAATTGTCAAAAGAGTTTGGGCGAGGGTGACCGATTTTGTCATGCTTGTGGCGAAAGTGTCGAAGGCAAAATCGAAGTCAAAAGCGAATCTACACCTGTAACCGCTTCAAACGACAACCCCCAATGGAACAACCTTTATCCCGGTGGCGCGCAAAGAGAAGAGTCGCGTTTTTATACCGCCGCGCCGCGTGCGCATGTTCTTGAGCGTTTGAAAACCGGCCCGTTTCTTCCTTTACTTAAAGCTGCGATTGTACTTTTAATTCTCAATTCGATTTTTAGTATAATCTCACTTGTCGTTGTTCTTAACACAGATGTTGAGTCACTTTACAGCACGAATTTTGAGAGTTTGACTTATCAGTATCGTGAAATATTAGAAGCGATGTTAACCTCTGTCGCATTCTTTACTGCCGGGTGGATTGTCATCAGCGCGTTGCTCTTAGTGGGGCTTATTAAATGTCGCTCAACTTGTTTAAACGACAGCTTTCCTTTTTACAAAACCGCCGGCCCTACGCTTATAAAAGCCTCAGGGATTTGCTCTATAGTCGTAACCGGGTTGTTTGGTTTTCTGCTTTTTGCCTTCGCTTCTCGTTCTTTCAACGGAGCAGTCAGCACACAATTGGAGTCTCAGTTCTACGCGCTCTTTTATTTTATCCTTACGCTTGGCTTGGCAATCGCAGCGGTGTTGCCGGTTTCGATTTTCATCAGCATTATCACCACGGCGAATAAACTTAAAGTTATTTTCACTGAAGAGCCAAACAGCACTGTTAAACAAAAACTCGGGCTTTTTCTGCCGGTTGTTATGTTCGTAGGGGGAGGACTCAACGCCCTGCAAGTTCTTACACTATTGTTCAAAGGCACCTTGCTTGAGCTTATCGCAATGCTTCCTTCTACAGCGTTTTTAATTATATTACCAATTGCCTACTTGAAGTTTCGCAAAGAATACATGACGAACAATTGACAATGTACAATTGACAATTGACAATGGTGGAGTCGCCTTTCGGCGACGGATTTTAAAAACGTCCGCGCAAGCGGACACCACGACTGTCCACTATCCACTGTCCACTGTCAACTATGATAAAGGGGGTTTGTATGAAAAAGATTTTTGCTTTGTTTTTGGCGTTTGTGTTTGCGTTTGGGGTTGTGCCGTTTTCGGCTTTGGGGGCGGACGAATGGGCGGGGTGGGTCGGCATTTCAACCCCGGAAGATTTGCGGCTGTTGAATAATTCGAGTAATAAATTCTATCTAAGGGGAGATATTGAACTCAATGACATTACATCATGGCAACCGATTCCTTTGTTTAAGGGGACACTTGACGGAAATAACTTTGCTATAATGAACTTGACGAGCACAAGGGGTGGGCTGTTCAACCGATTAGATGGCGCGACAATCAAGAACTTAGGGTTGTTGAATGTCGATGTGCGGTTTGCTTCAACAGTGGGTGGATTGTCTAACGAGTATAGTCAAACGATTACTGTTGAAAACAGCTATATAACCGGGAGAGTCGCGTATATCGGCAATAACCCCACTTTGCACTTCGGCGCGTCAGGATTTGTCGGTGCGAGAATAGGCGATTCAGGCGAAGCGCGGTTCATAAATTGTTATAACGGCGCGGCTGTCACATCGTCAATAAGCGCGTCGGGAATAAGCACATCGCTTGGAGTCTATACAAACTGTATAAACGCAGGGGAGATTATCGGCGGCTGTAAAGACGGCTATATTGGGGGGATTACCTCTAATCTTGTGGGAAAAACCATGTCGTTTTGCTATAATTTTGCCAAAATCGCCAACACCGTCAACAATTTGACAGGTGGGTTAGCAGGGGAAACCGAAAGTGCTTATATTCGCGGCGGTGCAACAATCGGGAAAGCCGTTGCAACAACCGACAGAATTAGCATATCCGAAACAATAGAAAATGCAGAGCTTTCTGAATTTAAAAAGTCACAAACCTATGAAGGCTTTGATTTCGAGAATATTTGGTATATCAACCCACAGATAAATGACGGATTCCCACTTCTTCGTTCTATGTCAAGACATTACCAACTAACCGAGGAAGAAGAAGAGAAAGAAGAAGTCAAAGAAGAAGCGGCTACCGTTATTGCAATCGCTCTTCATGTGAGACTTAGGGTTGGCGACAGAATAAGACTCGGCGCGGCTCTGAACCCGGCTGACTCAGACGAGAGGATAACATACAGCTCAAACAGACCCGCAGTTGCATCAGTGAGCAGTGCGGGGGTGGTCAGAGCAAGAACCCCGGGAGCGGCAATTATAACGGTCGCCGCCGGAAACGTCTCACAACGAATAAGAATTCGCGTCTCATAACGATGAGCCAAAAAACAGAAAGGCGGAAGTTAAATTTTGATTCCCTTTAAACCCAACACCGGAAAGTCCCTCGAAATTAAAACGGACAGCGGTATTTATTTGAGATACCCCATAAGAACTCATGTCATAATGAAAGAAGATATTATGGAACGTGTGGTGGACGACTATGCGCGTGAATATCTTCAAGAGGGGGATTGTCTGTTCATATCCGAAAAAATTATCGCGATTATGCAGGGGCGTTCTTATAAAGTGTCGGAAATAAAAGTCTCACGCTTAGCTAAATTTTTAGTAAGATTTGTATATAAGCCGGATTACGGCATAGGCATAGGCTCTCCTGCCACTATGGAGCTTTGTATTCGCGCGGTGGGAAGGGTTAAGATTCTCTTTGCGGCATTTTGCTCGGCAATCGGAAAGCTTTTCGGCAAAAGAGGGGTATTCTATAACATATGCGGGCCTGCCGCACGCGCAATTGACGGGCCGTGTGATTATACCATTCCCCCTTACAACGAATACGCCAAAATGGCACCGGACAAGCCTTTTGAGGTAGCTGAAAAATTATCATGCCATTTAAATTGCCCCGTTGTCATAATAGACGCAAATGACATTGCCGCAAACGTATTAGGAAAATATCCGCTTTCTATCACCGACAGTTTTTGCGAACAAGTTTTCAGCGACAACCCGTTAGACCAATGCGACCAACAAACACCGCTGTGCATTGTCCGACGGGCAGCTGACAGTTAGGAGGGATTGGTTTTATGCGTTCTTGTGGGATTTTACTTCATATTTCTTCTTTGCCATCGCCTTATGGAATAGGGACTTTTGGCGATGATGCTAAGCGGTTTGTTGACTGGGTTGCGGGGGCAGGATTGAAGCACTGGCAAATTTTGCCGCTTTCTCCTACCGGATTCGGCAACTCGCCCTATCAATCTTTCTCAACCTTTGCCGGAAACCCGTTGTTGATTGATTTAGATGACTTAATAAATTTAGGGCTGCTCGATAAGCAAGACTGCAAACAAGCAGACTTTGGCAAAAATCCGTCACTTATTGACTTTGAAAAGGTAAGCCACGCAAAGCTATCACTATTAGAAAAGGCTTTCCGGCGAGCCGCCACTTCCGATTATGACAAGTTCGCACAGAGTGAAGCGTTTTGGTTGGATGATTATGCTTTATATATGTCGATTAAAGAGTCAATGGGAGATAAAAGCTGGCTTGAATGGGATAAAGACTTACTCACGCGAAGCGAAAGTGCTATCGATAAAGCAAAAGCACAACACAAAGAACGCATCGCGTTTTGGAAGTTTGTTCAATATACCTTTGCGCGACAATGGCGCGAACTTCGCGAATATGCGAATAAAAACGGGGTTGAAATTATTGGCGACCTTCCCATCTATGTGGCTGTTGACAGTGCCGATGTGTGGGCTAATCCTGCCTTGTTCAGGTTAGACGACAACTTTAAACCCACCCGTGTTGCCGGCGTTCCCCCTGACTATTTCTCCTCAACAGGGCAACTCTGGGGCAATCCGCTTTACGACTGGGAGAAGATGAAGGCCGAAAACTATCATTGGTGGCTCAGCCGCATTAAAAAGAATCTTGAGCTTTACGACTGTGTGAGAATAGACCATTTTCGCGCATTCGATACCTATTACACCATACCTGCCGCCCACAACAACGCCATAAACGGTGGGTGGGAAGTCGGCCCCGGCATGGACTTATGGAACGCCGTCAGAGAAGAACTCGGAGAAATTAATGTAATCGCAGAAGATTTAGGTGAAATTTTTGAGTCTGTGCGTGTGTTGTTAAAAGACAGCGGTTTTCCCGGCATGAAGGTGTTGCAATTTGGGTTTAATGGCGAAAACAACGATAATGAACACCTGCCGCATCGTTATCCCGTGGGCTGTGTTGCCTACAGTGGAACTCACGACAACGCAACTTTCGAGGGGTGGTATAGACATTCCACCCAAAACGAAAAGGCTATGGCTAAACGTTATCTCAAGCCGCGCACTTTTGAGCCGATTAGCAAGGCGGCAATCCGCGCGCTCTTTCAAAGCCCTGCCGACTTGACAATCATCGCCATGCAGGACGTTTTGAGTTTAGACAACCGCGCGCGAATGAACCTGCCGTCAACAATTGGCGACAACTGGATTTGGCGAATGAAACCCGGCGCGTGTAAACAAAAGCACGCGAAATTCCTCAAAGAACTGTGCGAAACTTATTTTAGATGAAAGCCTTGCATTTTTTGGCTCAATATGCTATACTTTAATATGTTATGAATATTATGAAAATTATTGATTGTCACACGCATATTTTCCCCACGAAAATCGCCTTGAGGGCGGCTGAGAGTATTGGGGACTTTTACGGGCTTGGCATGAATTTTGATGGGACTGTCAAAAGCCTCGTTGAAATCTGTGAGCAAAACCATGTCGCAAAATGTCTTGTCTGTTCGGTGGCCACTGCCCCTGAGCAGGTTCGCAGCATTAACAGCTTTATAAGCGAGAGCGTTTCTCAAAGTAACGGTTTATTTTTCGGGTTCGCGACATTACACCCGAAATTAAGCGAAGCGGAGCTTGAAAATGAACTCAGCTTTGTTGTCGATAACGGGCTTTTAGGGGTAAAGTTGCACCCCGACTTTCAAAAATTCGAGGTTGACGGCAAAGAAGCTTGTAAACTGTTTGAACGAATCGAGGGTAAATTCCCCGTTTTAGTTCACGCGGGCGACTCACGCTATAATTATTCAAATCCACGAAGGATTAAAACCGTCATGGAGAGATTTCCGAATTTGACGGTAATCGCCGCGCATTTCGGCGGCTGGTCAGAGTGGGACGAGGCTGTGAGCGTGCTTTGCGATACTCCAAATTTGTACGTTGACACAAGCAGCTCGATGTACACAATCTCGCTTGAACAGGCGTATGAACATATCAAGGCATACACCCCTGCGCGCGTGCTGTTCGGAACCGACTACCCCATGTGGGGGGCAAAGGAGGAAATTGAGCATATCAATAGTATGCCGCTAAGCGAAACAGAAAAAGAATTGATTTTTTATAAGAATGCAGAAAGGTTATTCAGATTATGAACTTAAAAATCACCAAAACTACAAATCCCAAGCCGCTCCCCGTTGACGAGTCCAAATTAGGGTTCGGGCAAGTTTTTTCAGACCACATGTTTATCATGCCGTATTCACCCGAAAAGGGTTGGCATGAACCCGAAATCAAGCCTTTCGGCGAGATTTCTCTTTCACCGTCTGCGATGGTTTTTCATTACGGGCAAGAAATTTTCGAGGGAATGAAAGCCTATCGCACCGCAAACGGGGACATTCAACTTTTCAGACCCGAACGTAACTTCGCACGCCTTAACATAAGCGCGAAACGTATGGTCATTCCCGAAATAAACGAGCAAGAGGCACTTTACGCGCTGAATGAATTAATTAAGCTTGATAAAGACTGGGTTCCTCACAGTGATGGCGCATCGTTGTATATTCGCCCGTTTATCTTTGCCACGGACCCGTTTTTGGGTGTGCGCCCGGGAAATTACTACTATTTTATCATATTGATGTCGCCTTCGGGGCCTTATTATTCGAGTGGGCTTAACCCTGTGAGCATTTATGTTGAGAAGGAATATGTGCGTGCGATTCGCGGCGGCGTGGGTTTTACTAAAACCGGTGGGAACTATGCCGCATCCCTTGCAGGGCAAAGTGAAGCGCAAAAGCAAAATTTTGCACAGGTGTTATGGTTAGACGGTGTTGAACGTAAATATATCGAAGAAGTCGGCGCGATGAACATATTTTTTGTGTTCGGCGATGAGATTATAACGCCTGTTCTTGAGGGCTCGGTCCTACCCGGAATTACACGTATGTCAACGATTGAGCTTTGCCAAAAATGGGGGATTAAAGTAACAGAACGCAAAATTTCAATCGACGAAGTAGCAGAGGCTTATGACAACGGAACCTTAAAAGAAATATTCGGAACCGGAACAGCCGCAGTTATATCTCCTGTCGGCGTTTTGAAGTGGGGCGATAAAATCATGACTGTTAACGACAACAAAATGGGAACCCTATCAAAAAAACTCTACGACACCCTAACCGGTATTCAATATTCAAAAATACCTGACGATATGGGGTGGGTTAGGAAAGTGACTTGACAGTTGACAGTGGACAGTTGAGAGTTGATAGTGATTGTGTCCGCTTGCGCGGACGACTTGTAGGGGACGGGCTTGCCTGTCCCGATTTTTTTCGCCCCGTCCCCTACAATAACTGTCAAACTTTTTTCAAACCCCTTGACTTTTTCAAAAATTAATGTTAAAATTAATCTAAAGAAAAGGAGCGTTGTATGGCAGAAGAAAAAATAAGTTTTGACCGAATTATGAAAGAAATCATTGAAGTCTATCCGGCTGAAAATATTATACGTTTTATTAATACGGTTTATAACGAAAAAATCCCACTTGACAGCGAGGTCACGAGATTAGCGACCGACAGTAATTACAATAAGAAATTGCGATGTTCAGATGTTATGTTGAAGGTTAATGAGCGTGTTTATCATGCAGAAATACAGTCCGATGACAGAACTATGGTTTTTCGCATGTTTGAATATGGTTTCAGAAGCGCGGTGATTCACGGCAAAACCGTCACTAAAGATACGCTAACCCTTAAATTTCCCACACCGGTGGTTATTCATCTGAGAAAAACCCCAAACACGCCTAAAGAATTGAAAATACGCTTAGAATTGCCGAACATTGAACCGGTAGAGTATATGTTTCCGACAAAGTATGTCGGCGATTATGACTGTGACACCATGGCAGACGGCTCGCTTTATGCGATGTTCCCGTTTTATTCAATGAAATTAGAGAATAATCTTACTGCGGAAGAGGAAAAACAATGTTTTGAGGAAATAATATCACTCGTGGAACGACTAATGCAGGACATGGAAAAAGGAAAAATCAGCAAAACTGTTTCAGACTTAGTTATTTGCGGAATAGCAGACGTGCTTTCAAACATTAAGTCAAAAACCAAAATCAAAATACATAACAGAGAGGAGTTGGATAAAGTTATGGATAACGTTATGGAAAGAAAATACTATTTTAAACAGCTTGAGTTGTTTTATGAGGGTGTGCAAGAAGGCATGGAAAAAGGCAGGCAAGAAGGCATACAAGAAACCATTGAAAGGTTCAGACGCGGCGGCATGTCTGATGAGGAAATTAATAAATACTTGCATTAAAAACGGAATTCCCAAAGAAATTCAGAAATTAAAATGCAAAGATTTTGATAAATTAGAAATTAGAGGACGGGCAAAAGCCCGTCCCGAATTTACCACGAATTAACCACCGCCCAACACAAAAGTGTCGGGCGGTGTAGCTGTTATAATCTTAAATCCGTCCGCGCAAGCGGACACAATAATTGTCAATTGTCAATTGTACATTGTCAATTGTCCGTCAGTTCGCATCAACTGCATTAGGTACAGTTTCGGGGGCTTTTTTCTCTTGAAGCTCTTTTTTATAGTTGTCGAACAGTTCATAGACTTTATCGCGGGTTTCATAGCTTATAGAGGGGAGTTTCCCTCTTTTCTCGCCCAACGCTTGATTAAAGCCTTTGTCAAATGCTTCGCGCATTTTGTCAAGCTTATCCACATCGTCGCCGGCTAAAGTTTTTGCGAAGGTGAAGATTCTTTCGGCGGTTGCATCGACACTCCAGTAGTCCTTGCCTTCTGAGGTGGCTTCGGCGGCTTTGAGTGCATCTAAAATCGCGCTGTCTTTGCTTAAAGGAACATAATTGGAAACCGCCCCGTTTGCCGCTTGGGCGTTCAGGGTGTTGGCAACCATTTCTCTCATCGAGTCGTTCATAATGCGTTTTGCCGATTTTCCGGTTTCGCTTAAAGCGTGAGGTGAGATGCCGCTTTTCGCGGTGCCTTTGGTATATGCAGGGGTGTAGTGCGCGGTGTCTTTTTCGACTCTGTCTTTGTTTTCGGTGTTGTCAGCTGCTAATGTAGATTCTTTTTTCTGGGTTTCTTCAGTTGTGGTCTTAGGGGCATTGTGGTTAACGTTTTTGTTAAAATCGTTTACATTTGTGTGTGCTATTCTCATAGTGTTATCCTCCTTTAATGATAGTTCTTGTATGTATTATCGTTCAAAAAAGTCAAAACTTGAGTGATTTGTAAAACTTTTCATATTATAATTTTGACAAGCCCTCAAATAATAAAATCAGCAAGTGTTTCTTGCATTTAATTTTTATTGAGAGGTAACAGTTATGAAAAAGGCTTTATCAACTATAATCATATCGGGATTTGCTGTTTTGGCAATGTCAACAGCTTCTTTTGCTACAACCGGTGACGGTGTAGTCGGCGGCGCGGTAAGAGGTGCCGGTGACGTAGTAAGAGGTGCGGCTGAAGGCGTTGAAGAGATTGTGAATGGCGCGGCTAACACCGCTGAGGATATAGTGACACCCGGCCACGGGAACTATGCCACAAAAGACGGGACAAATCGTGAAGGGACACAAAGAGTGCATAATCGTGAAAGACAAAGGGTTGCAGGGGCGGCTTCCGAAAGAAACCCCGCGACAGGTGTGTCGGCAATTCCTTTTGCCATGACCTTAGGTTCGATAGGCGTTGCAACTATGGCTGCCGCTTCGGGTAGAAGAAGATAGGATGACAGTTGACAATTGACGAACAATTGACAATTGACAATTGACAGTTGACAGTTGAGAGTTGACAGTTGAGAGTTGTGTTCGTTTGTTGCAAGTGAAACCAGCGCGTGAGATGTTGTAAATAAAGCTCACGTATTCCCGGTCTGAAACCAGCGCGTGAGATGTTGTAAATAAGGCTCACGTATTCCCGGTCTGAAACCGGCGTCACGCCGGAAAAAAAGCGCCCAACACTTGTTATAAGTGTTGGGCGACTTAAATCTCATTGCAATTGCCGGAATACTGAACATCTGTTTGTTTTACAAAGTAAGTATTGCGAAATTGACCAATGAAGGCATAAGGATTAGCTTATGCTCTTTGTTTTGCGAAACATTCGCTGCAATATACAGGTCTGTCATCACGGGGTCTGAAAGGCACTTTCGCCTCGCCGCCGCAATCAGCACATGTTGCAACAAAAGTTTCTTTGTTTCTTGCAGAATTTTTTCTGGCGTCGCGACAATCTTTGCAACGCTGTGGCTCATTCACAAAGCCTTTTTCCGCATAGAATTCCTGTTCGCCCGAAGTGAAGGTAAATTCTTCACCACAGTCTTTACAGTTTAGGGTCTTGTCTTCAAACATTTGATATACCTCGCAAATTTTCGCAAATTTTTTTCCGACCTCGGACGGACTCTCACCGACACCTTTGTAAAACAACGCTCTGAAATTAAGCTACCGGGTCATGAATTAGAAAAACAGACATATGCATTATACCACTGTAACATGCTATTGTCAAGTGGTTAAATTAAATTTTGTCAATTTAAACAAATTTATAGCATTAAAATGTACACATTCCACAAAAATTAATAAGCATATTTAGCTCTTCCTATTTTATAGATGTCATTGCCGTTTGAATCGAGGGCAACAATAAGCGGAAAATTCTCAAAATAAAGCCGCTTAATGCTTTCACACCCCAATTCGGGAAAGGCGACAACCTCAGCCGTTTTGACGCACTGTGCCGCTAACGCCCCCGCCCCGCCTATTGCGGCGAAATAAACGGCGTTGTTTCTGATGTTCGCCTCTCTCACCGCGCTGTTTCTCTCGCCCTTGCCGATTGTTGCGGCAACCCCTAAATCTAAGAGCAAGGGGGTAAATCTGTCCATTCTGCCGGAAGTGGTGGGCCCGCAAGAGCCGATTGGAAGGTCGGCAGGGCGTTGAGTGGGCCCGGCATAATAAATTACCGCGCCCTTTAACTCAAACGGTAGGGGGTTGTTCGACTCAATAAGTTTAGCTAAAAGCTTATGCGCCGCATCGCGCGCGGTGTAAACTGTTCCCGAAAGAAAGATTTTATCCCCGGCGTTAAGCTCACTCGCCCTTCCACGCAACTCGCTTGTATTCAGAATCATTTGATAAGGTCCTCATCGAAAAATTTGTGGTCCATTCCATCGTTGTCGCCGTCTGAAGAGTCGGCGAGAACTAAATTACCCGGAACTTTAGGGTCTATTTTGAGTTTTTGGGTTTTGTCGCCCGTTGTGAACATAGACTCGGACAAGTCTTTGCCCTTTTCAACCACGGTAGGGTTGGTGGGCGGTAAATCTCTACCCTTATCGACTTTAGCCGGGTCTTTGGCTTCAAGATTTGAGCCTTTATCAATAGCTTTCGGATTGAAAGCAGTAACGCGTGGTGTCGGAACAGGAGTCGGAACCGGTGAGGGTGTCGGAATTGGTGCGGCTGTAGGAGTCGGCACAGGTGTGGGAACCGGCGCAGGTGTAGGAACCGGTTTGGGAGTCGGAACCGGAGCAGGTGTCGGAACCGGTGCAGGTGTCGGAACCGGTGCAGGTGTCGGAACCGGTGCAGGTGTCGGAACCGGAGCAGGTGTCGGAATCGGAGCAGGTGTCGGAACCGGTGCAGGTGTCGGAACCGGCGCAGGAGTAGGAACCGGCGCAGGTGTCGGAATCGGCGCAGGAGTAGGAACCGGCGCAGGTGTCGGAATCGGCGCAGGTGTCGGGACCGGCTGTTCCATCATAAATGAGCTTGTTTCTCCCGTTGAAAATTCACTCAAAAGAGCATCGTCCATCAACGAAGGGGCAGAAGAGTGTTGCACGGGTGGCGCAACAGGCTGTTCTTGTGAAAATCCTTCCGAAACGTCTAACGCAAATTCGTTCATAAAATCGTCGCCCATCTCGCCCATTAAAGAAGTAGTGCTTTCTTCGTGTTTCGGCGCGGGCGCAGGAGCAGTCCCCATGGCAAAATCATCGGGAACATCTATTGACAACTCGTTACCAAAGCCGCCGAACTCCTCTGATAATGACGGGGCAGGAACGGGTTGTGGTGTTGGAATGGGTTGCGGTGTCGGTGCCGGTGTGGGAATGGGTGTTGGTATGGGTTGCGGCGTTGGTGTGGGAACGGGTTGCGGCTCCGGCGTGGGCAGTGGTTGCGGCATGGGTGTCGGCGCAGGTGTCCCACCCTGTCTGTAAGCATTAAGCTCTTCCAACAACAGACGACATTTGTTTTCAGCAGAGAAGACCGCCTCCCTCTCAGCGTTAATTTTCGCGTTGAGGTCGGTGAGTTGCTTTTCATAGTCTGCCGTCAACTCGTTAATGTTCTTTTGAACATGGTCAAGTCGCTCAACTTCTTCCCTGCAGTGAGCCGCTTCTTTTTCGAGTTCGATATTTTTCTTTTTGAGGTCATATATGTATTTGTTTACCTGCTGTTTGTTAAAGCCCCCAACTTCGGTCTTGAAGGTAACGCCCTCAAACCCCGAATCTAAGTCGTTAATTTTTTTTACAGGTTGTTTATTAATCGCCATTACTATACCATTCCTTTCCGAAAATAACTGTTCATCAATTATTATAACACTAAATAAAAAAAATTTCAATAGTTTTTAGAATATTTATTAAAAACTATTAAAAACTACTTGAAATATTTTAAATATTGTTGTATAATTATGTTAAAGGGGATTAAATTGAGATATAAAATTAGGAGGGTTTTGAAAATGATGGAAATAGATAAGACTATTGCTTTTAGCGTTCATGAAGAGAGAGACAAGGAAATGAAAGAGATTCTGACCACGGTGTATGAAGCTTTGAGCGAAAAGGGATATAATCCCATAAATCAGTTAGTGGGCTACATATTGTCAGAAGACCCGACTTATATCACCACATATAGCAACGCGCGCTCTCTCATACGTCATATCGACCGTGACGAGCTGTTGCAAATGTTGGTTAAAAGCTATTTGGGGAACAGAGGGTAGAGTTCTATATGAGAAAATTTTCAAGTTTTTTCAAGTTATAAAATCCGAGTAAATATTAATACTATACTTGACGGCAAATTTCGTCAAAATATTGAAAAGGATTTAGGGCATTTATGCCCTCATGAATGAATATGAAAATTAGAGCTTTAATTCTTTGCGCCGCAATAATTTGCTCACTGAGCTTAACCGGTTGCAGAACCAATACTGCCGGTGGAAATAACGCGGCTACCAATACCGTCCACACTACAGCAGGGGGCCCGGTGGGGACTCCTACAGCCACTACGCGCGCGCACATCGCCGAAAATAACGGCGAGGTTATAGACGAGACAAACACGGCAGTCGAGGGTAATCCCCCGACTGCCGAACATCTGCCTGCAATGGCTTTTACCATTCCAACCAACAATGATGTATCGAAAATCAGCAATACTAAAATCGGTTGGGGATTGGGCAAAGCCGCTGATTCTTCCGGTCGCCCCACCGATGCCGTAATCGCCAACGAAAAGTATAAGATATATAACGCCAAATTTATCGGCGAAAACGAAAGAAAAATCTACCTTACATTTGACGAGGGGTACGAGAACGGCTACACCCCTTCGATTTTAGACACACTGAAAGAAAAGGGAGTTCAAGCGACGTTTTTCGTCACATATGACTATTGCAAAAACAACGCCGAACTTGTAAACCGAATGCTCGCCGAGGGTCACACGGTAGGAAACCACTCGCACACCCACCCTTCATTTCCCGATTTAAGCGCGCATGAGGTAAATGACGAAATCACCTATTTGCATGATTATGTAGAGAAAAATTTCGGTTATAAGATGACACTTATAAGATTTCCGATGGGTGAATTTTCCGACCGCACTTTAGCCATAGCCAATAATTTGGGTTATAAAAGCATTTTCTGGTCTTTCGCCTATCTCGACTGGGACGTAAACAACCAACCCGCTCCAACAGAAGCCTTCAAGAAAATAGCAGAAGGAACTCACCCGGGCGCAATCATTCTGCTACACGCCGTTTCAGCCACCAACGCCGCAATCCTCCCCGACTTAATAGACTTTTGGCATGATAATGGGTGGGAGTTGGCGGTCAATTGACAATGTACAATTGACAATTGACAATTGTGGAGTCGCCTTGCGGCGACGGATTTAAAATTATAACAGCTACACCGCCCGGCAGTTTTTGCTGGGCGGTGTATTTTGCTGGAATGTCTTGCGAGAATGGGTGAGGGTGGGGAGGGGAGAGGGGCGTTTTATTTTAAAACCGTCCGCGCAAGCGGACACCACAATTGTCAATTGTCAATTGTACATTGTCAACTGTCCGTCAGGGGCTTGTTTGCTTTGCTTTTTTGTGCGAAAATAATACCAAAAAGAAAGAGTGGGCAAATATATGAGAAAATTTGGTTATATTCGTGTTAGCGCGTTAGAGCAAAACGAAAGCAGACAGTTAGCAACAATGCAGAAATTAGAAATTCCACAAAGCAACACTTTCCTTGACAAGCAATCGGGCAAAGACTTTAAACGCCCAAACTATCAAAAGCTGCTTGAAATTTTAAAGACAGGCGACATACTTTACATACCGAGCATCGACCGCTTGGGGCGCAATTACGAGGAAATTCAAAATCAATGGCGCGTTTTAACCAAAGAAAAAGGCGTTGACATCGCCGTGCTTGACATGCCCTTGCTCGATACGCGCTTAAACAAGGATTTAATGGGCACTTTTATAGCCGATTTAGTGCTACAAATTCTATCATTTGTGGCGCAAAGTGAGCGCGATAACATTAACAAACGTCAAGCCGAAGGCATAACCGCCGCGAAAGCAAGAGACGTTAAATTCGGCAGACCAACAAAAAAAGCCCCCGAAAATTTCGAGGAGGTGGTGAGACAATGGGAGAAAGGAGATTTAGCATTTTCATCGGTTTTAGAGCAGACAGGGCTTAAAGAAGCCACATTCTATAACCGTTTACGCGAATTCCGCGCCGCGAAAGATAGTAAATGAACTATAAAAAGGTGTACTTTTTTATAGCGATTTTGCTATTGTCATATTTTACCATTTATTTTGAGCAATGTCAAGTGTTTTTTGTAAATTCTTTTAAAATATTTACTGTTTTGGTTTGTTTAACGCCCGAAAAAGCTTACTATAAAAAAGTACACCTTTTTATAGTAAAAAATAGTAGCGAACGGAGGGCGCAGGCAATGAAAAAGAGAGTTTTATCAATATTTTTAACAATGGTGATAGTCATCGGGTTTATTCCGGGTGGAATGTTAAGTGCGAGCGCAGCAGACTCCGGCGATGGTTGGTCGTTAGATGGTGATGGGGTGCTTACTATCGAAAATGACGTTGGTATGAATGATTGGGTTGACAATTGGCAGTACCGCAACAGACCGGCACTTCGCATAGTTGTTATTCAAGACAGCGTTACATTTATAGGTGATTCGGCGTTCTCCCAGTACGAGAGTTTAACGAGCGTGACAATTGGCAATGGAGTGACAAGTATAGGTGAGTCGGCATTTAACCTGTGTACGGGGTTGACGAGCATTACAATTGGCAACGGTGTGACGAGTATAGGCAATTGGGCATTTAGCAATTGCACGGGGTTGACGAGCGTAATAATCGGCAATGGCGTGACAAGTATAGGCGATTATGCGTTTTGGAATTGCAGTGGGTTGACGAGCGTGATAATCCCAGACAGCGTGACAAGTATAGGCGATAGTGCATTTAGAGGTTGCACGGGGTTGACGAGTGTGACAATCGGCAATAGCGTGACGAGTATAGGCCATTGGGCATTTCAAGGTTGCACGGGGTTGACGAGTGTGACAATTGGAAATAGGGTTGAAACTATAGAACAGGAGGCATTTCACGGTTGCACGGGGTTGACGGAAATCATAATCCCCGACAGTGTGACGAGTATAGGTCGGGCTGCATTTGGAGGTTGCACGGGGTTGACGAGTGTGACAATCGGCAATAGCGTGACAAGTATAGACGGTAGTGCATTTTCCGGTTGCGCGGGGTTGACGGAAATAAAAGTTTCGGCCGCCAATCAAAGACTCGCCGATATAGATGGCGTGTTGTTTAACAAAAACACAACAGAGCTTATACGATATCCGAGTGGAAGAGTAGGAAGTTATAAAATCCCCGACAGCGTGACAAGTATAGGTAATTTTGCATTTTCCGGTTGCGCGGGGTTGACTGAAATAACAATCCCCAATAACGTAACAACTATAGGTCAGTCGGCATTTGGCGGTTGCACGAGGTTAACAGAAATAACAATCCCCGACAGCGTGACAAGTATAGGCCCTTATGCATTTTTCGGTTGCACAGGATTAACAGAAATAATAATCCCCGACAGTGTGACAAGTATAGGCAGTTCTGCATTTTACGCTTGCACGGGCTTGACAGAAATAACAATACCTGATAGCGTGATAAGTATAGGCGAGAGTGCATTTTACTTTTGTACTGAATTGACGAGCGTGACAATCGGCAATGGCGTGACAAGTATAGGCGGTTTGGCATTTTCTGGTTGCACAAAGTTAACAAGCGTGACAATCGGCAATGGCGTGACAAGTATAGACAGTTCTGCATTTTCCAACACGGCACTACTTAACAATCACCCTAACGGAGTAATTTATGCAGGAAATTGGGTAATAGGCTATAAAGGAACTATGCCCCCAAATACAAGTATAACATTACGCAATGATACGCGAGGGATTGCCACCTTTGCTTTTCGGGGACAAACAAATCTAACCTCAATAACAATTCCCGACAGTGTGACAAATATAGGCATATCTACATTTTTCGGTTGCACGGGGTTGACGAATGTGACAATCGGCAATAGCGTGACAAGTATAGACGGTAGTGCATTTTTCGCTTGCACGGGGTTAACAGAAATAACAATACCTGATAGCGTGATAAGTATAGGCGAGGGTGCATTTGCAGGTTGCACGGGGGTAACAAAAATAACAATACCTGATAGCGTGATAAGTATAGGCGAGAGTGCATTTGCAAGTTGCACAGGGTTAACAGAAATAACAATCTCCGACAGCATAACAAGCATAGGCAATTATGCATTTTTGGGTTGCACAGAATTAACAAGTATAACCTTTAAATCTCAAACACCGCCTTCGTTTGGCTCTTATGTTTTCCAGTATATCCCATCAAACGCGATAATATATGTCCCAATAGGCGCGAAAGCGGCTTATTCAGCGGTTAGCCAGTTAAGCGCGTTTAATATCGTTGAAGTTTTCTTCTCTTGCGGCGACCATTGCAAGGGCGAAGGCGAATGTGATGAGCCGTGTGCCAAAGCGGCAGTTGGCGATGGTTGGTCGTTGGACGATGACGGGTTACTTACTATAATGAATGATATCGGTATGAACCACTGGGTCAATAACGGAAGAGATGTCTACAGAAACGCAGTTCGCGAGATTGTTATTCAAGATGATGTGACAAATATACCCAGTTATGCGTTTTTTGAATACGCAAAGCTAACAAACGTAACAATCGGTAACAAGGTTGAAACTATAGGCGAAGGTGCATTTTACAAGTGTACTGAATTAAAGAGTGTGAAAATCGGTAACAGTGTGACAAACATAGGCGGTGTTGCATTTTTGGGTTGCACGAGCTTGACCGAAATAACAATCACCGACAGCGTGACAAGTATAGGCCCTTATGCATTTTTCGGTTGCTCGGGCTTGACGAGTGTGACAATCGGTAACAGGGTTGAAACTATAGGAGAAGAAGCGTTTTGGGGTTGCACAGAATTAACGAGCATGACTTTTAAATCTCAAACACCACCGGAGTTTGATTTGAGTGTTTTACATGATGTCCCGTCAAGCATGATAGTATATGTACCAATAGGCGCGAAAGCGGCTTATTCAGCAGTTAGTGAGTTGAGTAGGTTTAATATCGTTGAAGTTTTTGAACCTTGCGGCGACCATTGCAAAGGCGAGGGCGAATGTGATGAGCCTTGTGAAAGGATAATCGCTTCCGGTATTGATTGGAAGTTAGACGAGAGCGGATTGTTGATTATAGAGAGTGATGTCGGTATGGGTGACTGGATTAGCAACGGACGTAATCCTAATAGCGATTTGTTGCGCGCGGTTGTTATTCAAGATGGTGTTACACGTATAGGGGATTACGCATTTTCCGTTTGCAGAGGTCTGACGAGTGTGTCAATCGGCAATGACGTGACAAGTATAGGTAATTATGCATTTACCGGTTGCACGGGTCTGACGAGCGTGTCAATCGGCAATGGAGTGACAAGTATAGGTAGTTATGCATTTTCCGGTTGCACGGTGTTGACAAAAATAAAAGTTTCAATCGACAATCAAAATTTCACCGACATAGATGGTGTGGTGTTTGACAAAGCCGCTACAACTCTTGTGCGATATCCACCTGGAAGGCAGGGAAGTTATTCAATTCCTGACAGTGTGACGAGTATAGGCAGTAGTGCATTTTACGGTTGCACGGGCTTAACAGAAATAACAATCCCCGACAACGTGATAAGTATAGGCAGTTGGGCATTTTACAGCACGGGGTTGACAGAAATAATAATCTCCGACAGCGTGACGAGTATAGGCAGTTCTGCATTTCGTGGTTGCAATGAATTGACAGAAATAACAATCCCCGACAGCGTGACGAGTTTAGGCGGTAATGCATTTTCTAATTGCACGAGATTGACGAGTGTGATAATCGGAAACAAGCTTGAAAGTATAGGCTATGAGACATTTTCCTCTTGCATAAGGTTGACAAACGTGACAATTGGCAACGGCGTGACAAGTATAGGCAATTCTGCATTTTATGGTTGCACGGGGTTGACGAGTGTTGTAATTCCTGATAGTGTGACGAGTATAGGCGATAGAGCGTTTTTCGATTGCACGGGGTTGACGAGTGTTGTAATTCCTGATAGTGTGACGAGTATAGGCGATAGAGCGTTTTTCGATTGCACGGGGTTGACGAGCGTGACAATCGGCAACAAAGTTGAAACTATAGGCGATTATACATTTATGGGTTGCACGGGGTTGACAGAAATAACAATCCCCGACAACGTGACAAGTATAGGCAATGATGCATTTAACGGTTGCGCTGGGTTGAGGAGTGTGACTATTGGTAACAAGGTTGAAAGCATAAGTGCCGGAGTATTTCGGAATTGCACGGGGTTGACAAGCATGAGCATTCCTAATAGCGTGACAAGTATAGGCGGTTGGGCATTTGAAAATTCGGGGTTGACCGAAATAACAATCCCCGACAACGTGACAAGTATAGGCAATGGTGCATTTTCCGATTGCACGGATTTGACGGAAATAAAAGTTTCTGCTGGTAATCAAGACTACATCGATATAGGCGGCGTGTTGTTTAACAAAACCGCTGAAAGTCTTGTACAATATCCGGCGGGAAAAACAGGGAGCTATACAATCCCCGACAGCGTGACAAGTATAGGCGGTTCTGCATTTTCCGGTTGCACGGGGTTGACAGAAATAACAATCCCCGGCAGCGTGACAAGTATAGGCGATTATGCATTTGCCGATTGCACTGGGTTGACGAGCGTGACTTTTAATTCTCAAACTCCGCCATCGCCGTGGGTTAGGTATGATATATATACTCCTATTTTCCTTCGTGTCCCGTCAAACATGGTAATATACGTCCCCATAGGTGCGAAAACGTCTTATCAGGCTTTTTGGGATTTTCAGAGGTTTACAATTTTAGAAATTACTTCAGAGGGTTTAGTAATCGGCAATGATTGGACATTAGACACCCTTGTTGGATTGTTAACTATAACAAGCACTACTGGTATGCACGACTGGGGGTATAACGGAGGACGTTCCAACTATCGTGACAAAGTTCGCATGGTTGTTATTCAAGATGGTGTTACAGACATAAGCAGTGGGGAATTTTTCAATTGCACGGGTTTGGCAGAAATAACAATCCCTGACAGCGTGACACGTATACGGCAGTCGGCGTTTTCAGGCACAGCATTACTTGACAATCAACCCGTTGGGGTAGTTTATGCAGGAAATTGGGCAATCGGCTATAAAGGAAATATGCCCTCAAACACAAACATAACATTACGCGATGATACGAGGGGGATTGCTGACCGGGCTTTTGATAATCAAACAAGCCTTATCTCGATAACAATCCCTGACAGCGTAACAAGCATAGGCGATTCTGCATTTCAATATTGCACGGGATTAACGAGCGTGCTAATAGGCAGTGGTACAACAAGCATAGGTAATTCTGTATTTCGTAGTTGTACAGAATTAACAAGCGCGATGTTCAAATCTCAAGTACCTCCTTCGTTCGGCTCTTCTGTTTTCCGGGATATCCACTGGTTAAGCATGACAATATATGTCTCGCGGGGCGCGAAAGGAACTTATTCAGCGGTTAGCCAGTTGAGCGCGTTTAATATCGTTGAAATTTTCTTCTCTTGCGGCGACCACTGCAAAGGTGAGGGCGAATGTGATGAGCCTTGTGAACCGCCAAGCGTTTTTGAGCCATGCGGCGACCATTGCAAAGGCGAAGGCGAATGTGATGGGTCGTGTGAAGCACCGCACGTTTTTGAGCCTTGTAGCGACCACTGCAAAGGCGAGGGCGAATGTGATGGGCCGTGTGAGTTGCCGCGCGTTTTTGAGCCTTGTGAAAGGATAATCGCTTCCGGCGATGGTTGGTCGTTAGATGACAACGGATTGTTGACTATAGAGAATGATGTGGGTATGGGCGGCTGGTGGGAAGATTTACATCCGAGAAACTCTTCTGGCAATAGAGAAGCCGTTCAGAGAGTTGTTATTCGAGAAGGGGTTACGGGTATAGGTGATTTTGCATTTTCCGGTTACACAAACCTAATGGAAATAACAATCCCCAACAGCGTGACATGGATAGGTTCGGGCGCATTTTATAATTGCACGGGGTTGACAGAAATAACAATCCCAGACAGTGTGACAAGTATAGGGCAATCTGTAGGAATGAACGCATTTTATGGTTGCACGAGGTTGACGGCGATAAGAGTTCCGGTAGCCAATCAAAATTACACCGAAATAGACGGCGTTTTGTTTAATAAAAGCATTACAGATATGATATATTACCCACGCGCTAAAGAAGGAAGTTTTATAATCCCTGACAGCGTGACAAGTATAGAGTGGAATGCATTTTCCGGTTGTGCAGGGCTGACGAGCGTGTTTATCCCCGACAGCGTGACGAGTATAGGCAGTGCGGCATTTTACGGTTGCACAGAATTAACAAGCATAACCTTTAAATCTCAAATACCGCCGGAGTTTTGGTTCGATGTTTTCTGGTCTGTTCCATCAAGCATGATAGTGTATGTCCCAATAGGCGCGAAAACGGCTTATCAGGCTGAAAGTGCGTTGAGCGCGTTTAATATCGTTGAAATTTTCTTCCCCTGTGGCGACCATTGCAAAGGCGAAGGCGAATGTGACGAGCCGTGTAAAAGGATAATCGCTTTTGGTGTTGACTGGACTTTAGACGAGAGTGGATTGCTGATTATAGATAGTAACACCGGTATGAACGACTGGGCGAATAGCGGAAGAAATTCCAGCGGTGACATGGTTCGCGTGGTTATTATTCAAGATGGTGTTACAGGCATAAGCAGTGGGGCGTTTTTCAATTGCACGGGGTTAACAGAAATACACATTCCAGACAGCGTGATAGATATAGGTCAACAGGCATTTTCCGGTTGCATAGGGCTGACAAACGTGAGCATTCCCGATAGCGTGACGAGTATAGGCGTTGCCGCATTTTCCGGCGCGGGGTTAGCAAGCGTGACGTTTAAATCCCAAATGCCGCCGTTGCTTGGAGCCGCTGTTTTCTACAACGTTTCGACAAGCATGATAATATATGTTCCTAAAGGCGCGAAAGAGGTTTATCAGGCGTTTAGCCAGTTGAGCGTGTTTAATATCATTGAAATTTTTGAGCCTTGTGGTGAGGATTGTAAGGGCGAGGGCGAATGTGATGAGCCTTGTGAACCACCACCTGAATACGCGCTCGGCGACTGCAATAATGACGGCGTGATTAATATCGCTGATTTGACTTATTTGAAGTGGGCGATTGTAAAAACACTGCCCGAAACACCTGAATGTTTTATAGCAGGGAATAACACTATCGGTGCGGCAGATATAACGTTGCTTAGAAATTTCCTTACAGGGAAAATTAGTAGTTTATGATAGAACTCTGTAGGGGACGGGCTTGCCCGTACTGCAATTTGCAGATGTTTATATAGAAAAGGGACGGGCAAGCCCGTCCCCTACAATCCGTCGCCGCAAGGCGACACCACAACTGTCAACTCTCAATTGTCAACTGTCAACTGCCGTCAGTTGCAAAATTTTCTCCATCTTCTCTTGTGCGCGGTGGAGTTTTTCTTTTTCTCTTTGAATTTGCGCTGCCGGAGCTTTGTTTAAAAAGCCGGGATTGTTTAGTTTCGCTGACAAAAAGTCGATGTCTTTTTTGACGGCTTTTTTCTCTGCCGCAAGTCGTTGTGCTTCTTTCTCTTTGTCTACCAAATCGCCCAACGGAATAAATGTTTTGGCGTTGGGGGTTATAACAACTGCCATGTTGTCTGTTTCTTGTGCTTGTTCGGTTAACACCGTTGATTGAGCACCGGCAAGTCGCTCGAAAAACGCCTTGCAACTGTCAAACACCTCTAAATCTTTTTGCTTTGCCTCAATGATTAAGTTTATTTTTCTTGACATGGGGGCGTTTAATTCGGCACGTTTAGCGCGTATGCCCGATATAATTTCTATGACTTTTTGAAAGTCTTCTCGCTCTTTTTTATATTCGTGTTGTGGATTATATTCTTCCCACTGTGAGAGCATTATAGTGGGTTCTGTTTCGCTTTTGGGTAAAGCTGACATGATTTCTTCGCTCACAAACGGCGCAAATGGGTGTAGTAGTTTCAACATACCGCGCATTACATATACGAGGGTGTTTAAAGCGGCGCGCCTACTCGTTCCCCCCGATAAAATTCGAGGTTTTGTGAGTTCTATATACCAATCACAGTAAATATCCCAAATAAAGTCGACAACTTTTCCGAGGGCAACCCCGAGTTCAAAGTTTTCAAGATTATGGGTAACGTCTTTGATTAAATTGTTATAAAGTGATAAAATCCATTTGTCTTCTGTCGATAAGTTTTCTGTTTCTTGATTTGAGAGCGGCTCGTCGGCTATGTTCATTAAAATATAGCGCGAGGCGTTCCACAATTTGTTTATGAAGTTTCGGTTAGCGTTAATTTTATCTTCCGTCCACCTCATGTCGTTGCCCGGCGCGTTGCCTACCACTAAGGTGAGTCTTAGTGCATCTGCACCGTATTTGTCGATTATTTCGAGTGGGTCAACGCCGTTGCCTGACGATTTGCTCATTTTTTTTCCTTTTTCGTCACGCACAATGCCGTTGAACAGCACTGTGTCAAATGGAATTTTACCGGTGTATTCAAGCCCCGAGAAAACCATTCTGGCTACCCAAAAAAAGATGATGTCCGAGGCAGTGACAAGCGTGTTTGTAGGATAAAACTGCTTATAATCGGAGGTTTCTTCGGGCCACCCCAAAGTCGAGAAGGGCCATAAAGCCGAGCTGAACCAGGTGTCGAGGGTGTCTTCGTCTTGCTTAATTGCCCCTGCGCAAACAGGGCATTTCGTCAACACTTCAATCGAAACCGTCTCTTTTGCACAATCTGCGTTTTGACAATAATAGGCAGGAATCCTATGCCCCCACCAAAGCTGACGAGAGATACACCAGTCGCGAATGTTTTCCATCCACGAGAGATAAGAATGTTCAAACTTCTTTGGCAACATTTTGATTTTTCCCGATTTAACCACGTCTATAGCGGGTTTTGCAAGTTCTTCCATCTTTACAAACCATTGAAGACTCGCCTTGGGTTCAACCGTTGTTGTGCAACGCTGACAGCCGCCGACATTATGGGTGTGGGCTTGCGTTTTGACTAATAAGCCCTGCTGTTCGAGGTCTTTGACAATTTCGCGGCGCGCTTCTGACCTGCTTAAACCCACATATTTACCGCCGTTTCCGTTTATTACGGCTTGGTCGTCCATTACGTTCACTAAAGGCAGATTGTGTCGCAACCCTACTTCAAAGTCGTTGGGGTCGTGGGCGGGTGTGATTTTCACAACGCCTGTGCCAAATTCTGTGTCTACATATTCGTCCGCGATTACGGGCAGTTCTTTGTTGACTAAAGGCAATATAACGGTTTTGCCGACAACATGCTTATACCGCTCATCGTTGGGATTAACCGCAAGAGCGGTATCGCCCAACATGGTTTCAGGGCGCGTTGTCGCAACTTCAAGCCAACCATCGCCGTCGCTCAAAGGGTATTTTATATGCCACAGGTTGCCGTCTTTTTCTTCATACTCAACCTCAACGTCTGAAATAGAGGTTCGGCAGACGGGGCACCAGTTTATAATCCTTGTTCCGTGATAGATTTTGCCCTTTTCATAAAGCTCAACGAAAACTTTTAAGACGGCGCGCGAACAACCCTCATCAAGGGTGAATCGTTCACGGCTCCAATCGCAACTTGAGCCTAATTTCTTGAGCTGTTTGACAATCAAACCGCCATATTGAACTCTCCACTCACGACAATGTTCTAAGAATTGTTCGCGTGTGAGTTCTTGCTTAGAAATACCCTTCGATTTCAGCATTTCCACTACACGCGCCTCGGTTGCAATAGAGGCGTGGTCTGTCCCCGGCAACCAAAGGGTATTATAACCCTGCATTCGCCGCCAACGGATTAAAATATCCTGATAGGTGTTGTTAAGAGCATGCCCCATATGAAGTTGCCCCGTAATATTCGGTGGCGGAATCACTATAGTATAAGGCGTTTTCGTAGAAATCGGCTCTTGATGAAAATAGCCATTCTCTTCCCAAGAGGTATAAATTCTTTCTTCAAAATCTTTCGGGGAATATGTTTTAGCTAATTCTTTCATGTTATTCTTAAAATTCCTTTCTCACATATAATGTCTTGTTGTGCTTATATATAACCATGCCCGGTTTTGCGCCAACGGGCTTTTTAACGTACTTGACAAGGGTATAATCCACCGGGACTACTCCCGCATCTCGTGCCTTTGAGTGTTCTGCCGCCAATCGCGCCGCCTCAAGAATGCTCTGCTCATTCGCTTCACCCGAAATAACAACGTGGCTCCCGGGTATTTCTTTTGCGTGAAGCCATATGTCGTCCGGCTTTGCCATTTTAAGGGTAAGACGCTCGTTGTTTTTGTTGTTTCTGCCCACTAAAATATCAAGGCCTTCGCTTGACTTAAATTTTAAAGGGGGAATGGGTTTTTCGTTTTTGTTGCCTTTTGCGTGCTTTTGGCTTCTCAAATTAAGGTATCCACTTTCCCCTAATTCAATACGTATTTCATTAAACTCAGCATCGGATTTAGCTCTTGTCGCCGCATCAAAAACGCTGTCAAGATAAACAAGTTCTTGTTCGCCGTAACGAATCAGCTCTTTTAATTTTTTTTCGGCGGTGTCAAGCTTCTTATAATCACTGTAATATTTTTGTGCGTTTTGAGCAGGGTTTAAGTTTTCATAAAGCGGTATTTCAATTTGAGTACCTGTGTTATAATCTGTCGCGCTTAAACTGACATCGCCTTTTTTCAGCCGATAAATATTAGCGGTAATAATATCGCCTTTTAGTCTTAAATCTTCTCTCGAACGGCAATCCGCAAGCTCGCTTCTTTGCACTCCAACTCGCCGTGAGACCCTCTCAAAAACACGCATAAGTTGTTTTAACAATTCGCCTGAGCGTTGGCGGTTTCTCTCAATTAAAGAGCGTTCACCGAAAAACTCATCTAACAATAAATTCGCACTTTCATATTGCACGGTGAGCATTTCATTTGCGTATTGTTCAATGTTTACAAAGCAAAAGTCAGATGGTTTTCCGTTTTTCTCTTTAACCATAGTAAGACAAGGGTGAACGGTAATGGCAGCACCCCCTTTTTCTAAAAAGAAGTAAAGCCTGTCTAAACAGTTAGGCGCGTTTAATATTTCGTTCACCGAAACGTCAATGTCTTTAGCGCAATAGTGGGCGGCTTCACGGGCGAAAACGGGGGACACGCCCTCAAACAGCTTAATAATAACCTTAGAAAGCCGTCCGGCGCGCTCGTTGTTCAAAAGAGAAAACAATTCATCACGCGAAAAGTCATAAAGTGTCAATCGCGGCTCACGCGGTGGTGGCTCATAAACAACACCCGGCAACACCCGGCGCACCGACGATGTTTCATCGGTAACACGCTTAATCGCATCGGTTATGCGCAACTCGCCGTGTTCGCGGTCTGCCACCGGCGGCTCGCCGGAAAGAATAATATTACTGCTTCTTCCCATTATTTCTATAGCAAGGCGGTTTTTGACAATGTCACCAACCTCGTTTGTGCAGTTGAAATCAAGGTTAACTATTCTTTCAAGTCCGTCTTGACTTATATTTTCCAAGCGTGAGCCGCCCAAATGTTTTCTTAACAGCATACAAAACATAGGCGGCACCCCCGGATTTTCGGGGGCGTTTTCGGTTAGACAGACACGTGCCGCACCCGGGTTTGCCGACATTAAAAGTTTATGGGTGCCGCTCACCGTGCGCAAAGATAACACTAACTCATCTTTAGAAGGCTGATGAATTTTATCCACCCTTGCCCCGATAAGCCCTTTATCTTTCCACTCGTTTGTTACAATTCGCAAAAAAGCCCCGTCAAGCGACATATTAACCCTTTCTCATATCTTACTATTATGATTCATCATTTAATAATTCCATAATCTCTTGCTCGGACATTCCGCGTTTTTTTAGTTTTTCAATAATTTCTGTTCGCTCTTCTTCACGACCTTCTTCACGACCCTCTTCACGCCCTTTTTCCATGCCTTTTTCCATGCCTTTTTCCATGCCTTTTTTCTCGCCCTCTTCTCGCCCTTTCTTCTCGGCCGAATAAAGTGCCGATTTCTCTTCTCTGAGCTGAACTTCGCGGGCTTCGACCTCCCTTATAAACTCCATGTTATTATTCAGTCTTTTAACCTCGCCAACCGCCTTCAATATGTTCTTGTTTGCGGTTCGCCTTAAACCGCTTATGTCTTCCAATTCCCCCAGTTTCTCCTCTGTGTCTGCGCTTATTGCATCAACATCACGCTTTGATATATAAATTTTCTCGCCGCTGAACTCTTTTGCTTGCGTGAGTAAATTTTTAAGGTGTTCGCAAAAGATAAATTCTGTTGCGTAATGACCGGCATCAATCAGCATGAAGTTGCGATTCATCGCTTCGACAAAGTGGTGCCTGCGCACATCGCCTGTAATTAAGCAGTCGGCGTTGCTTTCAATGGCTAAACCCATTAAGTCCGCGCCTGCGCCGGAGCAGACCGCGACATTCCTCAACTTATCTTTTCCTTTGGTGTAACGTATATTCGCGGTTGCGAAAGCAGTCTTTATTTTTGCTAAAAGTTCATTCTGACTGAACCCGTCTGACGTTTGGGCGATTAGCCCGTAAGGCCCTAAATTTTGGGCAGTTTCTATTTCCTGTCGGCTGAAACCCAAGCGTTCTAACATAGCCGTTGCCATTTGTGCCACATCAAAGTTTATATGGGCTGAAATTACGTTTAGAGCGTTTTTGGCAAGTTCGTAAACAACGCTGTCGCTCATAAGCTTTCTCAACGGGTTGAAGATTACGGGGTGATGAGAGATGATTAAATTCGCGCCTAATTCTATGGCTTCGCTGACTACCGCATGTGTGACATCAAGGCAAAGCAAAACTGAATCAACGGGGCAGTTCACATTCCCCACTAAAAAGCCTGAGTTGTCATTATGCCCGTCTTGAAGGCTAAAAGGAGCTATTTGATTAATGAAATTAAAATAATCAGATGTTTGCATTTTTGAGTTCGACCTCCTCAATTACTGTTTTTAATTCAGGGTTTGAGCGTGCCATTTTTTTTAGTTTTGACAGTTGCGATTTTATATATAATTTGTCAGTTTGTTTGCCGATGTAAAGAAAATCGGGGGTGACTTCTTGCTTAACACCACTGAATTTTGCGTAAATTATGGTATAATGTTTCTTATCATCGTTCACGGCGGTTTCCGACAAAATTTCATAACCGCCATCACAGAGTGCGGCTCTTAACAAATGATGTTTGGTCATGGGCTGTAATATGAATCTTTGGTTTTTGGTGGGATTGTGCCTTTTTAGAATTTCGGCGATGGTTTCTCCCCCCATTCCGGCTATGATAATGTCCATGTCGTCATAGTGGGGAACGCTGTCTAACCCATCAGACAAAATAAGCTCTACCCCTTCAACCCCACAAGATTTCATCGTCTCTTTCGCGCCGTCCAATGGCTTTTGGTTTTTATCAGATGCGAAAACACATTCCCACCCATTTTGTTTGAGAAAACACGGGACTAATGCGTGGTCAGTTCCGACATCACACACGGGTTTGCCCTTTCGCACAAGTTGCGCTATTGCCAAAAGACGTTTGCTTAATAATTTTTTTTGAGGAATGTCTAAGAGCGTATGTTTAGGGGAAGAATCAACGGCACAGAATTCTTTGATTACACATTCGCCGCAACGCGGTCTTTTTGCCGCGCAAACTCTTCTTCCATACCAAACAAGGCGGTGGCAAAACCCCATTCCTTCATCGGGCGGCAATAAATCACTCAACACCTTTTCGATTTGGTGGGCATTTTTGCCGACAGCAAGCCCTAAGCGATTTGACAGCCTTATTACGTGGGTGTCAACGACTATAGCGGGCTTGTTATAAAGCTCGCCTATAATTAAGTTAGCGGTTTTTCTCCCCACACCGGGCAGTTTCACAAGCTCACTCAGGGTATCGGGAATTTCCCCACTGTAGTTTGAATCAAGAAGTTGACACATCATAACAATGTCGCGCGCTTTGCTCTTAAAAAGCCCACAGGTTTTAATCAGTTCACAAACATCATCGACTTGCGCCGCGGCGAAATCAGCAATCGATTTATAGCGCGAAAACAGTTCGGGTGTTACCAAGTTTACCCTCTTATCGGTGCATTGCGCAGACAGCCGCGCCGCAATTAAAAGCTCGTGCGGCTGACTATAATTGAGTTCACAGTGAACCTCGGGATATAAATTTTTCAAACGCGCGCAAATCCCGGCAACCGCCGCACCACCAACAGATTGTTTATGCCCAGCCGCAGTCATCATAGTCTTTCCACTTCTCTCTGTTGCATGTCTGCCCCAAACGATAGACCAAAAACGCCGCCGCCGCGACTATGCAGACAAACGCACAGATAATCGAGAACACTTTGTTGTTACTTTTTTTCAACATAATTTAACCTCCTTCGTTTACGTTTGACAACTGTTCATTGTCAATTCCGTTATACCATAGTTCTATTTCAGATATATCAAGTTCGTCATTCCAAAAAACAGAATAATTTCCATGTTGCACGGCATTAAACAATTTTTCGTCTTTCAATACTTTGAATTGCGGATATTCTGCAAAAAGTCTCTTCACATCATATTCACGAGTTTTGTCATTCGCAAATTCAACTAACAAACAAGTTTCCTTAATTGGTTTTACACCAATTATGTCAACGTTTGTATCCGGATAAGGTCTATTCATTTCCATTATTTCATCAACACCCATCAACCATTCGCCACAAAGTTTATACCATGTATACCATGTTCATAAGCATACTCCTCAGCATAACTCCCTCTTGCGCCGTAAATTGTTAAATCCGGGCAACCGTAAAATGCCACATCTCCTATACTTTTTACACTATCAGGAATTGTAATGCTCGTCAATCCCGAATGAGCAAATGCTTCATATCCTATACTTTTTACACTGCCAGGAATTGTAATGTTCGTAAGTTCTTCGCACCCGTAAAATGCACCAGCTTCTATACTTGTCACGCTATTAGGAATTATTATACTCGTTAATATCGAAGCGTAAAATGCCCATTCGCCTATACTTGTCACACTATTAGGAATTACAACACTCGTCAACCCTGTGTAATGAAATGCGCCATCGCCTATACTTGTCACACTGTCGGGAATTATATACTTACCAGTTTTCACGGGAGGATAAGCTATAATAGTACTTAAGTCTTTATTGAACAACACTCCGTCAATATCTGTATAATGTTGATTGGCGGTTGAAACTTTTATCTCAGTCAACCCAGAGAAAATAAATGCCCATTCGCCTATACTCGTCACACTATCGGGGATTGTTATGCTCGTCAACATCTCGCAATAACAAAATGCCAATTCGCCTATACTCGTCACACTATCGGGAATTATCACGCTCGTAAAGTCACCCTGATAAAATGCATCATCGCCTATCCTCGTCACAGGCATGCCATCAATACTACCCGGAATAATCAATTCACTCGCTTTGCCGATATACTTTACAATTTCTACTCCACCCGAGCCATCAGAACGGTATTCAAAATCACCTTCATGAGCATACTCAAAATCATCTTCCCAATCATCAGAATCGTCATTGAAATTATCATCTTCACCCTCAACATCATCACCCCGAACTTCATCGCCGGAACTGTTGTCTTGATTTTGTGTGTCGGGTTGTGGTTTTGCTGAACTGTTTACTGTCTCGATAATTGTTAAATCAGCCAAATCAGCTAAATCCACAAGCGCGGAATTATTGTTTTGAGCTGAACAGGCGCAAAGGGTTAATAAAAGTGCGGTTGTTGTTAAAAATGTAATAAATTTTTTCATCATTTTTCTCCCGTTAAAACTTTTCAAAAAAATCCACTATAACCGGAATATCTTCTTCCATTGCTTGCCATATTTGCTCCATGTTAAGTTGCCAATCGTTCATAAACATTTACCACCTTGTCAATATTTAATTTGTCCCTTCGCGGCATTGGCAAAGTTACCACGTCAACAGGATAATTCAAACTTCTTGAAAGTTCTTCTCTAAACCCCATAACCTTAAATATTGAAGGAGTTGTCGCGCTAAACGTCACTAAAAAATCAGCATCAGACCTTTCGGTAGCGTTGCCCGTTGCATATGAGCCGAATAAATCAACCTTTAAAATATTATATTTTTCAGCTAAAGGAACAACAGCTCGACTTATAACATCTATAGTAAGCATAGCACGACCCTCGCATTTTTCATTTAATAACTGTCAATTGTCTGTATATTTCCGACCTTTTATGCCCTGTTTGCTTTGCTGTTAGTTTTGATGCTTCGGCTGTGCTTAAACCTTCGCTCGTCAGCTTTCTCGCGATTTGCACGGCTTCTTTTATGTCGGTTTCGGGGGTGTTTTCGTGTTTTTTGCCTTCAATCACCAGCACAAATTCACCGCGCGGCTTTTGTGTTTCATAAAACGTTATGAATTCCGATAAGTTGCCCCTCTTAACCTCTTCGTGAATTTTAGTTAACTCACGACAAATCGCTATTTGACGTTCCCCCAAAGTCTCGTATAAATCCTTGAGCGTATATTCAAGCTTGTGTGGGGCTTCATAGAAAATCAGCGTGTGATTTAAATTTTTTATGGCTTCTAAATGTTCGCGGCGACTTCTTTTTTTAACGCTTAAAAAACCCTCGAACGAAAATCGCTCTGTTGACAATCCCGAAAGACACAGGGCGGAGATTAAAGCACACGGCCCCGGAACCACCACAATCTCTATGCCGCACTTGGCACATTCACGCACTAACTCTTCCCCCGGGTCAGATATGCAGGGCATACCCGCGTCACTTACCATGGCGCAACTCTCGCCCGACTCAATCCGCCTTATAATCTCTTTGCTCTTATGCCTGATATTGTGCTCGCGGCAGGATAACAGCGGCTTTTTAATATTAAAATGTGTTAAAATTTTCAACGTCACGCGCGTGTCTTCAGCGGCGATGAAGTCAACGTCTTTGAGGGTGTCAATCGCACGTGGCGATATATCAGACAGATTGCCGATAGGTGTCCCGACTAAATAAAGTTTCATATCATGTTTCACTTCCCTGTATTATAATTTATTATATCATTGAATATTTGGAAAGTCAAGAATTTTTTATATTTTACTGTTGACAATAACTCAAAAATAGGTTATAATAATACCTGTGTATTTATAATTCTCGAAAGGTGAGGGGTAGAAAATGGAAATTTGGGTATGTAAGAGAGAGGATTGCGGTTACAGAAATATAGGTGAACACACGAGATGTTCAAAGTGTGATACCGAGAGAGGCGGTAAAAAATCCGCGCCGGGACAATCCAAAACAGACATTGGGCAAATCGAAATACAAGAGATTATTGACAGAGCTGTGAAAGGCGACATCGAATGTCAATATAATTTGGCTATTCAATGTGAAGAGGGTAAAACCGTTGAGCAGAATTATGCAACAGCCGCGGCGTGGTATCGCAGTGCCGCCGAACATGGACATGCAGATGCGCAGTGCAGTTTGGCTCTCATGTCGCTTGAGGGCAGGGGTATTGAGCAAAGCAACAGCGAGGCGTTTAAATGGTTTACCGAATCAGCACGGCAGGAAAATGCCGAGGCGCAGCTTAATTTAGGGCTTATGTATGCGAAGAAAACCGCCCCGACACTGTCTCGAACCTCTAACATCGAAGCCTTAAAATGGCTCAAAGCCGCGGCAGAACAAGGGGCTGAAAAAGCCGAGGACGCGCTTAACGAAGCACGCGCGTTAATAGCAGAAGACAAACAAAAATATCCGGCAATTGACGGCAAATGGGGCTGTAAAATAGAGTTCAACGGTGAGACTATATTTGACGGGGTTTATGAGTTTCTCGAAGACCTCACCTACAACTATTCTAATGCCGGCGGCAATGAAATTACGGGGCATTACGAAAACACAGATAAAGAGCTTATATTCCCGACTGACGAAGAAGAGACAACTCTTGAGTTTAGGCTGAATGACGACTTGCTTGAAATTCGCGCTGACACTCAATGGCTTTGTTTTTCGAGAGTTTAAAAAGTTGCAGAAAGGACATTCTTAAATTATGTTCACAAATAAAACTCTGCTCATCACAGGTGGAACGGGTTCATTCGGAAATGCCGTTCTCAGACGTTTTTTGAACACCGATATCGGTGAAATTCGCATTTTCTCACGTGATGAAAAAAAGCAAGACGACATGAGAAATGTCTACCAAAATCCCAAACTTAAATTCCATATCGGTGATGTGCGCAATCAAAAGGCAACTCGTGCCGCTATGGAGGGTGTTGATTATGTGTTTCAGGCCGCCGCGCTCAAACAAGTTCCCTCGTGTGAGTTTTTTCCGGGAGAAGCCGTGCGCACAAATGTCTTAGGAACTGAAAATGTAGTGAATGCCGCGGCAGATGCAGGGGTAAAAAAAGTGATTTGCCTGTCTACCGATAAGGCTGTCTATCCCATAAATGCTATGGGAATGTCTAAAGCGCTTATGGAAAAGACCGCGCTTGCTAAGACGCGAAGTGCGAAAAACACAACGATTTGCGTAACACGCTACGGCAATGTAATGTGTTCTCGCGGTTCGGTAATACCTCTTTTTATTAGGCAAATGCGTGAAAACAAGCCGATTACTGTCACTGACCCAAATATGACACGTTTTATGATGAGTCTTGAGAGTGCGGTTGAGCTTGTGCTTTTTGCGTTTTCTAACGGCAATTCGGGTGATACTTTTATACAGAAAGCACCTGCCGCAACAATACGCTTGTTGGCTGAAACCATGTGTGAGTTGTTTGACTACCCGGCTAATATTCGCGAAATCGGAACAAGGCACGGCGAGAAATTATATGAATCGCTGCTCACCAGAGAAGAGCTGTCATGCGCTGAGGATATGGGTGAGTATTATCGTGTTCCGCTTGACGGGCGCGACTTGAATTACGGGAAGTATTTCTCTAACGGGCAAACAGGCATGGCAGACATAGAAGATTACACCTCCCACAACACGCACAGGTTAAATAAAGAAGAGTTAAAAGAATTATTGCTGAAACTCGACTATGTGCAAAAATCGCTTGCAGGGCAGAATCCGGAGGGGTATTAAAAGAATGTCTGAAAAAATGAGTAAAATTTTAATCATCGGCGGCACAGGTATGTTAGGACATGCGGCGGCAAGGCATTTGTCGGCGCGCCATGAAGTTTGGGCAACCTATCGTGGCGATTTTATGCCGCCTTACGGAAAGCCTATCGCGTTTAATGTTCTTGATAGTTTAGATTCATTGCCGAACGGTTTTGATTATGTGATTAATTGCGTGGGAGTAATCAAGCCGTATATGGAAAAAGACCCGTTGGGGGCCATTGAGATTAATGCCGCTTTTCCTTGGCGGTTGGCGAATTGGTGCCGCACAATCGGAGCTAAATTGCTTCACATTTCAACAGACTGTGTGTATTCCGGCAAAAAAGGTGGGTACACAGAGAGCGAGCTTCACGACCCGTTAGATGCCTACGGAAAATCAAAGTCACTCGGTGAGTGTTCTGACCGCGCTATGGTTCTCAGAACAAGCATAATCGGCGAGGAATTAAGGGGCAACCTAAGTCTTTTAGAGTGGACACGCTCTAAAGCCGGGCAAACTATTGACGGCTATGTAAACCATATGTGGAACGGTGTAACAACTAACGCGCTGTCTGAAATTTTCGAGCGCGTAATATCAGACAACCTTTATGAAGTCGGATTGTTTCATCTTCATGCCGCAGATGACATTTGCAAACGCGATATGGTAAAGTTAATAAGTGAACATTATGATTTAGGGCTAACCGTGCGTGATGCGCACCCTGAGCCAATTGACCGCACGCTTCGCTCTGAAAAAAGCTTATGCGCAAAACTCAAAATCCCCACTGTTGAGGAGATGATTAAAGCCATATGAAAAAATTAAAACTCGCGACCATAATCGGAACAAGGCCTGAAATTATCAAGCTCGCAGAAATCATCAAACTCGCTGATAGGGTTTTTGAGCATACGCTTGTGCATACTGGGCAAAATTATGATTATAGTTTGAACAAAGTGTTTTTTGAAGGGCTGAATATTCGAGAACCTGATTTTTATTTAAATGTAGCGGGAGAAAATTTGGGAGCGACTATGGGGAATGTCATTACACATTCCTATAAAACCCTTATTGAGGTAAAGCCGGATGCTGTTTTGATTTTGGGCGACACTAATTCCGCGCTCTCGGCAATTTCAGCTAAACGCTTAAAAATCCCCATTTTTCACATGGAAGCGGGAAACAGATGTTTTGATGAAAACCTGCCCGAAGAAGTCAACCGCCGCATAGTAGACCATATAAGCGACGTGAATTTGACCTACAGCGAACAAGCGCGAAGAAACCTGCTTGCTGAGGGGGGTAATCTTGCCTATACTTTCGTTGTCGGCTCTCCCATGCGTGAGGTGTTAGACAAAAACAGTTGTAACTCAGATGTTGTTGAGCGGCTTGGCTTGACAAAAGATGGCTATATATTGTTGTCTGCTCACAGAGAAGAAAATATTGACATTGAGCAAAATTTCTATGAACTCATCGGGGCGATAAACGCTTTAGCTTCTCGTTATAAAATGCCTGTTCTTTATTCTGTTCATCCCCGAAGCCAAAAAGCAATTAACGCACGCGCGGTTAAGTTTAACCCGCTTGTGAGAACGCACGAACCATTTGGATTTTCGGATTATATACAGCTACAACAAAACGCTTTTTGCGTGGTATCAGACAGCGGGACGTTAGCGGAAGAATCATCAATTTTAAACTTCCCGGCGGTATCAGCGCGAACAAGCACAGAGAGACAAGAAGCAATAGAACGAGGTGGCATGATTGTGGGGGGAATTGGTGAGACGGCCATTCTACAAGCAGTCGAATTGGCAACCGCACTAAAAGACACGCAAAGCGCCGCCGTTTTAGACTACAATGATATAAACGTTAGTAATAAAGTCTGCAAAATTATACAGGGGTATACCGATGTTGTGAATAGGATGGTATGGAGGAAATTTTAAAAAATGACGAAAATGGATGATGCAACCCCCAAAAGAAAGGAAAAACCCATGACCAACATAATAAAACTAAAACTCGACATCGTATTCAAAAAAACCTTCACCGAGCATGACGACTTGCTGAAGTTCATGTTAATGCACTTACTCAATCTATCATCAATCACAAAAATAGTAATCAAAAGCTCTGAACTTCTTCCCGATGGCATAAACGGAAAATTTGTCAGAATGGACCTGAACTTAGAAGCAGACGGCAAACTAATCAACGTTGAAATGCAATACGGAATCGATGCGAATTACAAAGACAGGGCGTTGCTCTACTGGTCGCGATTATACAGCAGCGGAGCGAAAAGCGGCAAAAGCTACAGCGAAA
>Ga0099364_10000399_pt1 | contig 72420 bp, 63 predicted proteins | sample TergutTh196P3_FD_73070 | JGI IMG/M metagenome (GOLD analysis project Ga0099364, IMG submission 73070) | Microcerotermes parvus P3 segment gut microbial communities from Pointe-Noire, Republic of the Congo - Th196 P3 | ecosystem: Host-associated > Arthropoda: Insects > Digestive system > Gut ...
TGAGGCAAAACAAACGTAATAGCTCTCTAAATTTCTTCTCCGAAATTCGGGAACGAATGATATACTTATTCTTCATTGACACAAAATAACTTACAAAGATATAAAATCTCTTAAATTATCTTGAACCATTAATTTAGACTGCAAATATACATGGAATCTTCCAATTACACACAGACAGATAAATTTTTCTGTAAAAAAATATAGAGGAAAGGAGGATACTCTGCTCATGAACCCCGCATTCCGCTCCGCTTCATACGGGGTTATCCATGTTTTGCTCCTCACGGAGCTTTATAGCAAATAATTATAAGTTCAAAGTTGATTTGGTTATTTTCGTTTAACATTTAACGAGACTATTTTAAACCTTTCCCCCTGAAAACCGTCTAACAACTAAAGCCCCCTGCGCGGGACTGAGTTTGTTTTGCCCAAAGAGAAAACCCGATGTGTTTAGTTTGAAAAAATGCTGCAAATGGGACACTACTGTAGTTGCAGGACAAATACATTTAATCTGTTTCTGCCCATATCTCCAACCATCCAAAACATTGACAAATAAACATCCAAATAACCATAGCGAACCCAAATCTGATGAAGCCTCCAGTTTTAGGGAAAGTACATGAAGTCCAAGTTCTGTCATTTCGTCTAATATATTTGTTAGCAAGAAACCATAGATATCCTATTATAAGGTACCAAACTATACCTCCAAAAATAATGATAGTATCTTTATTATTCATATTCCAAAAATAAATTCCTTAATCATTATCACGATTAGGGTTAAGAATAGATTCTGGGACTGGTGATGGTTGAAATGGTTTAAAAAAATCGAACCAAAGCAATTGATTGTTTTCATCTAATGTTGATTGGTCAACATTTGTTTCTTGTTGTGGAGATATAGCTGTCGATGCAGAAGGAGTATCTGTTGAAGATGAAGAACTATTTGTCATATCTACTATTGTAGATATACTTGAAGATATTAACTGATTTTCTAAAAAATTGGCCTCTTGTAAAATAGGAATAAAAAAGAGAAGAGCCCCGAGTGTGTTCTTCATGATTTCTTTACCATCTTCCCAAGATAATGTTTCTCTTGTCCAACTCAGTTTTTGCTCAATTTCCCAATTTTCGTTGAGTTGCATAGGAATACACCAATCAGGGAGAGGTTTATTGCCATAAATTGGACCAGCAGCTAAACCTTGTCCAAGAGCAACTATTGTTAATGCAATATTTGCAGCATTTCTCGCCATTTCTTTAGTTCCATGATTTACTATTTTTGGATGCATAACGGAAAAAAACCATCTTCCATCGGGGTCGATGTTTCTCAATGGATTGTTTCCCCACAACGCATACGGCGACAAATGATAAAACTTTTCCGCCATCGGGTCAATTTGCAAGCTATGAATACTCCACGAACAAAATGCTCTGGCGTGGTAGTCATATTTATTCCAGTCATGGTCGCTCACGTATTCTTTTCCTTCTCTGAGATAGCGGTTTTTATTCTGCGTCTGGTTGCTCCAACTCAAAGCAGCAATGGGCGCTCCGAATGGATAAAAAGCGTTGACCTGCACAACATTAGCTCCGCTGCTTGTTGGAGTAAATGCCACCCTCGTACTGCCTAAGTGGTCTTTGAGATGGTACTCATAAGTAAAACTGCCTGCATCATGTAAAATCCTGCCCTCAGGAAAAAGTATGTAGCTTAAATCACCATTAATATCGAAGACTAAATTATCGTTGTAAATTTTACAGCCTTCAATGGAAAGTTGGCCGTTCTCGTCAACCTCTGTTCTTAACTTGCGGCCATCGGCAGCGTAGGTGTTATATATTTTTCGCCCGCCTATCAAATCTACAAGATAAGGTAAATTCAAGAGATTATAAGCAGTGGTGGTGTTACCTTCGGTCTTGGTATTGCCGTTAAGGTCATAAGTATAGCCGGCAGGATTGATCGGGAGCCCTGCGCCGGTGGCTGCATCTGTAATTTGTGTTACCTGATTGCCGTTGTACGTATAAGTTAAATCGTTTAATAAACTACTTACACCATAACGCTTCAGCGTGGTAATATTGCCGTTTTTATCATACGTCAAATGTTCAGTAAAATTATTATTAAAAGCGCCGCCGTTGTCGCTGTACTGGCTGGTCAGCAGTCGGTTTACACCATCATAAGTGAATGCATAACGTTTGGGCGTTTGGAGATTAGTCTGCCAACTCATTCCGCTGATGTTGCCGCCAAACTGTGGTGTTACGTTACTGCCTGTAGGCGCCTGTTCGTAGTACAGTTTTTGTTCAAACAGTTCGGATATTATTGTCTTTACCCAATTTTGTATGTTATACTCGTAGATAATGGTCTCAAGTTCATCGTGCAACTTTTTGGTCTTTACCCGCCCTAACTCATCATATTCCATTTCTGCAATGGTTTGTAGCGGCTCATCGTTAATTTTCAGGTGCATGGCTGTGGGGCGCTTCACCAAATCGTAGTCTATAGTCTGCCGCAGGGTCAGACTGCCGGGGTCGTCCATCTCGTTAATCCAGTCGCTCTCTTGCAGCGTTTGCAGCACATTGCCGCGGAAATCGTATTGGGTGCTTACACGGTCAATCCCGCCTATATGGTTGGTTGCTACGGTTTGTATCACGCGGCCGTAGGTGTCGTAGTAATAGACAGTAATTAAGGTAGTAAACGAGGCGACAGGAATTGGAATGATGAATGGCGGAGTACCTGAACTTAGCATATCTGAAGGACTGGAAGTAGCAGTTTTAATGGTTATCCTGCCTTTGTTGTTGAGGGCACAAGCGCTACCCGACACTTCGTTGGGAACAAACTGCAGCAAACTTGCTTCTTCAAGTACATCAAGAGCTGCATAATTATCATAGCAAGTCTGATACAGAGGCGTAACGGTTGTAAAACTAATTACAGCATTAGCATTTACAGCATCTTGCAGATATTGCCGATTATATGGGGATTTGAGCTTCATGCACAATTCTGTGCCGGTTTCTCGATTGAAATCATCATAATTAATTCTTTTCCACTCGCTATTGTTCCGGTTATTCCCATCCTGTGTATATACTAACCGATCGCGCAGATCATATACATTGTCTATCCAATCCGCGCCGGGGATTTTCTTTCTGATCACCCGACGGCGGTAGTCATGCTCATAATAATAACAGTATTCCACATCGTTTACGCTTGTTGCCTGCGGCGGCACTATGGCTTTCCGCTGTCCGAAATCGTCATATACATATCTTACTTGCAGCCATTGTGCGCCGTCGTAGGCCTCGGTCATCACTACCATTCCCAATTTGTCTTTGTATTCGCGGGCAGGGCGTCCGTCGGGGTCGGTAACCGTATTCACAAACAGGCTGCCAACCGCATAAGTAACAGGAGTGAAAGTACCCGCATCATTATAATGCCACGAGGCTACAGTGGCTGTGTTTCCACTGTAAGCATACTGTACAGGATTATTCTCCCAGTTAATGCCGGGCATTACTTGCTGTGTAACACGGTTCAGGGGCGAGGGTTCGTAAATGGTTTCGGCAAAGGCGCGGGGGGCTTCTGCTCCATAAAAATTTTGTCGGACAGCATCAAGGATTGTTGGAATTATATAAGCGCCACAACTGCCCTCAACGGGGACGGACAGATAATGCTTGCTTTCGCGGCCAAGGGAATCGTAAGCAATGCTGCTCACAAGGTCGTTACCTTCGGGTGTATGTAGGGGCAGTACGGTTTGTATGGGGCGGCCCAGGCCGTCGTAGTACTGTACTACCGAGGCGCGTAAGCGTTCTTCTTCAGATAAAGAACCTGTTTCCAAGGGATAACATCTGATTATATAATTTATAGACGAGGAAGCCTGACAGTCTGTGACGCTTTGCCATAAGTTGACTACTATAGAATTAGTAACTGCGGTTTGACTACCGCTTTGCACACGGCAGCGGTAAGTAGTGGTTATACTCAAAGGCGGAGCCTGGTAAGTAGAGGCTGTAGCGCCGGGAATATCCGTAAAATAGTCCTCTGCAACTTTTGACTGCCATTGATAGCTATAGGTACCCATTCCGCCTTGAGCGCCCAACAGGGTGAAGCTGTTAGGCGAGGTGTTTTCCGGAATATACATAGGAGGCTGAGCCGTAACAACACCCGGTTCCAGTGGACACTCTGTCAGGTAAAGACATAGGGAAGTAGTGTAGGAGACTGCTCCACCGCTGGTCACCTGACGCCGGAAACAGGTAGCGCTATACAAACCCGGCGGCTGGTAGCTTGTAGCTGTTGCTTCGGCAATGTTTGCCCAGGACATTTCATTTTCAACAGGATAAGAAGCCGTCTGCCATTGATAGGTATAGCTGCCATTGCCCCCGGAAGCATCACGCCGGCTATGTATTGAGTGAGGAATAGCTCCGGCACATACATCACCTAATCCGGTCAACATTATGGAACCGGGTATTAACGACTGAGCATACATATTGGAGGCCGGTAACAGGCACTGCAAAAGTAAAATAACAGAGAAGATTTTATACATCCTTTTCATCACTGCTGCCCTCCGTAGTTATATTCATTCTGTTGCAGAACATTCCCTAAATGATCTTTTATCGTTTTTAACCGACCGGCTGTATCATATTCATAGTAGGTAATAATGCCATTAGGATCGGTCATTGTCGTTATTCCTACTAAAGGTTTATAAGTGTAGGTGGTAATCATAGCATTCGGCAAACTATTGCGTAAATCGTCGATAGCAGCCAGGTCATTGTTTGCAGGTTCATCAGCGGCGGCAACCCTGGTGATTAAAATTTCGCCTAAAATATTTTCTACCTCGTCATAAGCAGCATTCCTGATATCTGCTATAGGATATTGATACTTGCAGCTCCAAAGTATTGTAACCGGCACCTCATCGACGGCTGTTTGCTGTAACAGATTTCCCTTTGCATTGTAACGATCGTAGGTGAGTTCTGTTTGCCATAGATTACTGCCGGAACGGGCGGATTGTACTGTGCCTGGAACTATAAGTTTGTTGCCGGGAGCAAATTTATAATCCGTGCGAATCCGTTCAATCTCCACAGGAGGCGTGTTAGCATTTATACGATAGGCAATTTGTTCAATTACAGAGGATAATCGATTTCTGGCAGTCAATGTATCGCAATACCATTCCGAGCATTCTGTAGGATAGGTATAATTAGTCCGCAACGAGTCTGTTTGATTAATAACAATGGCTTTTGAAGCCAGCTGGTCATATTCATTATACCAATAGCACACCGTACTTGACACGCCATCTGTGGTTACTATCTGCTGTATCAGCGGATGTGTTTTCAGGAAGATTTTCCGGCTAATTCCACCGCCGGGGCAGCCTCTGAAATAAACAATATAACTGCTGTCTTCCTGAAACTGAGGGCCGGAAGGCTGGATAGACGAGATATCAAAAACATTTTTATAGCTATTATTTTCTTTTGATTTTTGAACATCGTTTGAATCAAAGAGCGATTTTTCAACCAACAAACCTCTTTTTGCAGACTTGCTGGAAACCTTGTTGACATTGTACACCGCTAATTTAATATAATCAGAAGGACCGAAAACAACTGTAGGATCTTTTTTGTAATAAACATTGGCGTCTGTATCCGGATCACTTATATAATCAGAAAACTTGTAATGGATATACGAGTTGTCTTCCCGCTTTTCGAAGATAGAGGAATAACCAATGGGGCTTTCATTAACATTATAATTCCGATCCCACAGATTTACATTAATATAGACTTTTTGGCCGGACAGCGGGTGTATAAAATATGGACGAGACTGGTACAAAATGCCACTGCAGCTGTCGCTGCTTATTGAGTGGGCATAAACATATTCTTTTCTTGTTTCTTTGACCGAGGCGGAAGAGTAATTAGTAATGCTTTTAACGCGCGCTCCGTTTAGCCAATATTTGGTAATTTCTGTCCACCACCCTTCTTCGATAGGGAACGGATCCTCCTCCATTGAACCGGATTCCTTAATACCGCCGATATCTCCATTAGCCAAAGATACTATTGCAGTATAGCTGTTAGACGATGGCATTAAAGACTTCCATAAACTGCCTAATATTAACTCAACAGCTTGATTATATTGATGTCTTTCATATTCAAATAAAGAATAGCCTCCTGTCGGATAAGTAATTTTATTCATTAAGCCAAAAGAACAGTCGGAATTATTGTCTTCCCAATAGCCATAATTGTCTTTTTCCTTCCCTTTTGTTTCGTTCGGCGGAAGTGCGTCCATATTCGGATAGTTGGCATGATTATAGTCAAGCGAATATTTACCGCCGTCAGGATAAAGTACTGAAGAAAGGAAACGGCGCTTATAGTGGTTCTCATATTCCAAAGTATATGAATATTGTTTATTATTATTATGCTTTACTACAACAGAATCTAATTGATAGGTGGCATAATTGTAAGAACTCTGTGAAATAAAAAAATAGTTTGGCCACGTTCCTAATGTTTCTTCCACCGATTTTTTGAACTCCACTTTCACATCATCTACTTCTATAGATTCAAGTACAGCTTTTTTGGTAGCGCTTGCAACAATAACAAAATTCAGTCCTTGCATAGCACCCCGGCCTGCTTGCCAAATAGGACTATGCGGAAGAAGCAGATGCACTTCCTGTACATAATTGAACTTTACAAATCTTCCATTGGGAGCCGTAATTTTCGATAAGTGCCAGGCTAATATGGTGGGCATCAGTTCTTCAGAACCAAGGTCGTGGTTATCTCTGTAGATAACAGTATATTCCAGCGCATCTACACTGCCGCCAAATTCATAAAGGTAACCATCAGGGGTGGTAATACGCAGGGTAGATGAAAGGGGTACTTTCAACATTTCCGCCGGCTGTTTAGCTAAGCCGCTAATATCAATTCTGTAACCCGGATGATTAGCCTGTCCCTCTCCTTTATTGTTAATCATGAATTGACCGCTATGTCCATTGAAATTGAACATAAACAAATCAGGACAATATTCTGGAAAACTACCGCCAACCGCTGGCATGTAATATGACTTAATAACATTATCCCATATAATTAATGAACTATTCATACTCCAGATACTGTCCTTATGCTGGTATTTTGGATCCTGAATTACCCACTTGAAGCCTTTGTCGGTTTTTATTGAATTATCCCCGAAGTCATCAGGAGCGCCATAGACTTCCCGTGTAATGCAGCCTCCGGCAATCAAGGTCCAATCTAAACCCACAAAATCAGAGCGTTTTTCCGGTTTAAACCCGTCGGCAGTGTACAGCAAGCTAATCGGTATATCAAAATCCTGATCCTTAATCCGGTAAATCGGTATTGTCAAATTCATACTGCCATTAAATAAGGGCTCCGGTGTTTCACCATACCTCATAAAATCAGCTGTTTGCGGGGTAACACGGCCAAAATCACCCTGCCCGTAAGCACCCACAATACCGCAGCAAAACACTGCAAAGGTAAGATACCATTTTTTATTTTTGAAAAACATTCCGTTTGATTTTTTGCAAAGATAGTAATTTTTATCTGTGGATTATACAAATTTATACTATTTTTCATCATAATCATCAATAATCAGTTTTTTTTTGTATATTTGTGGATTATTCATAATGTTGACTTTAGAATTTATGAAAAAACTACTATTACTTAGTATAAGCTTAGGGTTAAGTGTTGTTGTCTTCGCTCAGCCGCACTGGCACTTAGACCGCAACGGCCTGCGCGATGTGGCGCCCGATACGGTGCAAACAGTGAGTTTTCCGGCCTCCATTGCCAAAACAGTTGGCGGCGTTTGGGATTTCAGCGCCTTAGACACGCTGGGGGAAGCGGTTATCAGCCGATTGGAAGTATCGGGGCAAACGGTAAACATGGTGGAGAGTGAAACAACATTTCATTTCACTGCACAAGCCGGCGGAAATTACTACTCAGGTTGGGAAAATGACTTTAAAACAGTGGAGCTGCACGATCCATACAATAAGTTGCCTTATCCGCTTTATCCGGGGCGGCGTGAAGTCGCTAACTACACGGCTTCGGGGCTTTTCGTCAATACCGGCATTCCTACCTTTATCACCGGCAAGTATGAGCTGGAGGTCTTGGACGAGGGAACGATATTGCTGCCGGGCGGACACGAGCGCTGTGCCGCCCGCTGCATGAAAACCATCGACAGCTATACAGAAACCGGCGGCGGAGTTACGGAGGTGTCCATAGAAAAACACCTGTGGTATGTGCCATACTACAGTTTTCCGCTCTTTGTAACCACTCAGGTAGCCTACACTTATAATGATCAAACCTACGATACGCTGCGTACTGCCTATTATACCCTCAATCAGGCGCCGCAGCCGGCTATCCGTACTATCAATGACACTACCATTTGCTTAGGTCAGTCGGTGGAAATTACGGCTACAGGCCGTGGGAATTTTTACTGGCGTGAGAACACTGCAGGCAGCGTTTTTCAGCCTTTCAACAATACCGTCATTACGCCGGAAACTACCCTTAGCTACATTTTTATGGCTGAAGATGAACAGTGCAGTAGCCAACCGGCCTTCGATACGCTTACCATCTATATTGATATTGCGCCTACCCTCGTTGTTGGCAATCGCGACATCGTGCATTGCGCCCGTACGCTCATGTACCTGCACGCCGCATCTAACATGCCCCTGCAGTGGTTTGAACGCAACGACTACGGCGAGCTGATTCCTGTTGAAGATGCAGTATATCCCGAAAAATCTACAGTCTATATTGTGCAGGCCGGCAACAGCTGTCTTACGCTTACCGACAGTGTGAACGTGTCTGTAATTGCTGTAGAAGCGCCGGAATTAACTATCCTGTCTTCGGGAAAAGATGTTATTTTCGATATAGAAAATTATGCCGCCAACCTGTTTAATTACAGTCTGAATTTCGGCGATGGTTCACCCTCCGATTACCGTCCAATGTCGCTGCACCACTACAGCGCTGCGGGCAGCTATACCGCTGTACTGACCCTTACCGGCAAACAAACCGGCTGCGAAGCCGCCTTTGACTACCCCATAGTTATTGACGAGCAGGAGAGCAATCCCTTGATAATTTATCCTAATCCGGCACATTATGTGCTGAATGTGATTGCGCCGGAAGAAATTCTTTTCTATCGCATAGTAGATGTAAGCGGCCAGAATATTTATAAATACGCTCAATGCTCCGGCAGTGAAACCGGATTGCAAATAGATGTGCTGACATTACCTGTCAATGCTTATGTATTGCAAGTGCAAACCCGCAGCGGCTGGCTGTCGCATACATTTATTAAAGCGCAGTAATTGAACCTTGAACTTTGAATTATGTATTACCTATTACGAACAACCCTATTAATAACCGCCATTGCAGCATTGAGCACCTCAGCAGATGCTCAGCAACTTCGCTGGCATTGGGCGCAGCAGGCCATGAGTAAACAAACTACACAGGTTTCGACTGTGCGTTGCGATACGGCGGGAAATATTTATCTTGCGGGTAATTTTAGCGATACCCTGCGCTTCGATACCCTTTCTGTCTATCCCTTAGCAGTTGGACAACGCGATATTTTCTGGACAAAATTCAATTCCGAAGGGCAAGTCCTTTGGTTGAAATCGTCCGGAGGCACAGGCGAAGATTATCCTACGGCCATGACTGTTATGCCCGATGGCACTGTATATACTGCCGGAATTACAGGCAAATCCGCCCTGTTTGGCGAACAGACAGCAGGGAATAAAAATGCAAATCTTTTTGTCAGTTGTCATCAACCCGACGGAACGCTGCAATGGGTAAAGGCTTTCGATGCGCTTCGCGGCCACTATATCACGGCTATCACGGCCGACAGCAGCGGCAACGTGTACTTCGGCGGGTATTTCAACCGTCGGTTGACCTTTGATGAGCAACATAGCCTGACAGCCGCAGGAGCAAGCGATGCCATGCTTGTAAGCCTTGATTCTTTGGGTAATTTCCGCTGGGTGCAGCAGTTCGGCGGCGCTTTTGGACAAAGCCGCATCACAGCTCTGCACCTGCAGGGCGACTCGCTGTGGATAGCAGGACAATCCAACACACCGCTATCTGTTGGAAATGCGGCAGTGAGTCCGCGCAACCCGCAGGAGCAATCTGTGTTTTTGACCTGCTGCAATCCTGAGGGTGAAATCATCGAAACTTACAGTAGTATTATTTCGGGCGGAGCAGCCGAAGTCAGCAGCATAGCCATTGCCGATAATAAACTGTTGCTGTTGGGCGGTAATTTTGCCGATTCTCTGTTTATCGGCGCTCATACGCTGTTATCGCACGGCAACAGGGATATGTTTGTAGCGGCCATTGACACGCTTGGCGGAGTAGTATGGCAGCAACAACTCGGCAGCGCGGCCTACGACAAGTTGTTTGAAGTGGTTTATCACCCCTGGCAGCATATTATCGCCACCGGACTGTATGCCGGAAACTTAGTGGTAGGCGCCGACACAGTGAGTTTAAATAACGTTTTCTGCGATGTGTTTACCGCCTCTTTCGACCTTGAAGGACAGCCGCAGGAAGTAAATATCATGGGCGGCACAGCCGAAGAATATCCCCTGTCGATTGCCCGCGACTCGGAAGGACATATTTTCGTGGCCGGTATTTTCCGCGATACTACGGGCGTAAATAATACCAGATTGGTAACCCCTGCCGGCAAAGACGAACTTTTCTTGGCTAAACTTTACCACTGCAATAAACATCGGATTGTGTTTTCCTGCGATACGGTATTTAGCGAAGGCGCCCGCCTGACGCTGCAACTCAAGGGCAGTTACGAACAATATACATGGGACGACGGCGCCTCTCATTCGCCGTTATATATGATAGAGTACAGCAAAACTATTCAGGTGTTGGTCAGCGATTCCATAGGCTGTGTTTACCGCGATTCTATTAGCATCAAGCAGGAACCGGTAATCCCGCAGCTGCAAATCCGAGCCGCTCTGCCCACGCTGTACCAAAAAACCACCGACATTGCAAACCGCGTCAGCAGCGAAGCAAGCTTTTTCAATTTTTTCGTAGCATCAAATAAACAAATACTCAAATTCTCCTTTCTCGCTCCTAATTGTCAGCATGGCTTTGTCGGTGGGGAGGACTTTGCCTATTACGCGGGCGTCAATGTTGTATTTTTGAGAAATGGCTATCAGGGAATCGGCAGCTTTTTCATCTACATATAACTCCATACGATGTCCCATATTATAGACCTTGTACATTTCTTTCCAGTCGGCGCCGGAGACTTCCTGAATAATGTCGAAGAGCGGCGGTATGGGGAAAAGATTATCCTTAATGACATGCAATTTATCAACGAAATGCAGCACCTTGGTCTGTGCCCCGCCGGAACAGTGTACCATACCATGAATATCAGCCCTATGGCTAACCAGCATCTCGCGCACTACGGGCAGGTAGGTGCGCGTAGGCGACAATACCAACTGACCATAGCTAAGCCCTGTTCGAGGCTCTATATCCGTCAGGCGCTTATTGCCCGAATACACTAATTCAGCAGGCAAGGAAGGGTCGAAGGTTTCGGGATAGACGGCGGCTATTTCATGCGCAAACACATCGTGTCGCGCCGAGGTTAATCCGTTGCTGCCCATGCCACTGTTATAGGCGGTTTCATAACTTGCCTGTCCGTATGAAGCCAAGCCAACAATAACATCGCCTGCCTTAATGTTGGCATTGTCAATAATATCGCTGCGTTTGGCGCGGGCGGTTACCGTACTGTCAACAATCACCGTGCGCACCAAATCACCGACATCAGCTGTTTCACCGCCGGTAAGGCAAATATGCACCCCCAGGCGCTCCATTTCTTCTATGAACAACTGCGTACCTTCAATAATAGCGCCCACCACCTCGCCGGGAATTAGCTGTTTGTTGCGGCCGATAGTCGATGACAAAAGCATATTATCCGTAATCCCTACGCAAAGCAGGTCGTCGGTATTCATCACAATAGCGTCTTGGGCTATGCCATGCCACACGCTCAGGTCGCCTGTGGCTTTCCAATAGGCGTAAGCCAAGGCGGACTTGGTGCCTGCACCATCGGCATGCATTACCATACAATAGGCAGGGTCCTTGGTTAAATAGTCGGGAATCACCTTACAAAAGGCCTTCGGGAAAAGGCCCTTGTCTATATTTTTGATAGCGCGGTGTACATCTTCCTTAGAAGCCGACACGCCACGGCGTTCATAACGCGATTGCATCATTTATCTTGGTTTATAGTTATCGCCTACCACCTGAAATTCAACACGGCGGTTCAACTGGTGGCAAATCTCCTGCCTTTCTTCATTCCTCAGGCTATTGATATATTTATCATCTAACTTAGTATTGATGCGCAGGAAGGGGTAGCGTTGCGCAACATTAGCATCTACCACGCGGGGGCGCGATTTACCGAAACCAACGGCAATAATGCGCCCTTCTTCAACACTATTATTAATCAGGTAATCGACTACTGCCTGAGCGCGTTGTTGCGAAAGCGCATCGTTAACCTCAGCGCTGCCGCGGCTATCGGTATGTGCATGCAACTCAACAATGATAGTAGGATTTTCCTCCATAATCATCAGCAATGAATCTAACGAATTGCGGGAATCGGGAGTCAATGTGGCTTTGGCAAACTCGAAGAAAATATTGGGGATTTCAATTGGTTTATCCGTTGGTGTCATCCACAAGGTATCGCGGTGGCGAAAATCCTCAGGCCAATCATAGGTAGAAAAGGTGGTTTTCTGGTTCAGGAAACCCTTTGTTGAGGATATGGCTAAATAGTCGTTTCTGGGATTTACGCGAAACTCTACCGTTCCGTCATCGCCGGTAGTACGGCGCACCACTCCTGTATTAGTACTCACTAAGCGCACTTCCGTATTCGGCATATTGGCCTTTGTTTTCGCATTACGCACCAAAGCCGTGAAATAGTATTCTACCATCTTTGTTTGGCTGTAAAATTCGTAAATATCGTCGCCGCCCCTGCTTGGCTTGCGGTTGGAAGAAAAAAAGCCGCGGTCGTTTTCACGTTCAAAGATAATGGCGAAATCATCGGCCGTAGAATTAAGAGGTTCACCCACATTTTCCACTTCCCATCTTGCGCCTGCAACTGGCGTGGCTTTAAAAATATCTAAGCCGCCCAAACCGGGGTGCCCGTCGGAAGCAAAATACAGCGTACCGTTAGCATGAATAAAAGGAAAAACCTCGTTTCCGGGTGTATTGATGTCTTTCCCCATATTGATAGGCTCGCCCCAGCTACTGCTTTCGCTGTCGCGCGTTACCTTCCAAATGTCCATGCCGCCGTAACCGCCTTCCATGTCCGACACGAAATATAAAGTCAGTCCGTCATCGGAATTCGAAGGGTGAGCAGCCACTAAGGTATCGGCCACTAAGTTCAGTTTTTCCGGTTCGCCCCATTCTTCATCTCTTCGCTCGGCCGTATAAATAGCGCAGCCCTGCTTTTCGCGTTTTAACTTCAGACAGCGGGTAAAATAAATTCGGTCATAGGAATTATTGAAGGCGCAGGCGCCGTCTTCATATTTCGTATTCAAGGCTTCGGAGGCAGGAGTAACTCTATCCCATGAACCTTTACGGGTAAAAGCCGACAAATAAATATCGGAAGGGACCTCCCCTGTAACATCATAAGTTTTTTTACTTTGGTTACCGGTTTTACGAGACGAAGTGAAATAAAGAATTTCATAATCGCTTGAAGCGTAAGCCGGAGCATACTCGTTAAAGAAAGTATTAAAAGCAGCAACAGGTTTTACCGTATAATTATTTTCCGATTTTTGGTGTTCTTTAGCCCAATCGGCAGCTATTATCAACGAATCAGCCAAAGGGCTGTCGGTTACGTTTTTCTTATATAACAGCAATTGTTCTTTGGCTTTATCATACTGGCCGTTGGCTAATAAGGCCTGAGCATAGCGCAAATAAACCTCTTTGTTCTCAGGGGTGCGGCGACGGAACATCAGTTCATAAGCCGATTGTGCTTCCCTGTATTTACCGAGGTTCCGATAACATTCGGCTACACGGAAACGCACATGCTCCGTTTGGTTGGCCTTTACCCTGCTTTGAATGCTTCTATAAGTTTTGGCAGCGGTAAAATACCCGCCCTCTTCAAAAATCCTGTCGGCCTTCTCTAATTTGGCTTGGGTTCCGCAAGCTCCGAGGCTCAGTATCAGGATACAAGAATATAAAAATAACTTTTTCAATGTACCTATCTTTTTTGCAAATATAGGTAAAAATTTAGAAACTGCTTAAATTTAACAAATAATTAATATAAAAACTTGTTAACCAATTGAATGAGGTTTTCTGTTTTTGCAAAAACAAAAAAAGAGGTTGCTCAAAAATGAGCAGCCTCTACAAACCTTTATCCATACAAGGATTATTCGGGTTGAATTGCGCCTACCGGACAAGCATCAACACAGGTGCCGCAATCGGAACAAATATCAGGGTCGATTTTGTAAATATCGCCCGGAGAAATAGCTTCAAGAGGACATTCGTCAATACAAGTACCGCAAGCGGTGCAATCATCAGTAATTTTGTGAGCCATGTTTTTAAAATTTTAAAAGTTAGAATACAACTGCAAAGGTAATAAAGTTTTTTGAATTTACAAGTTGAAAATTTAACGATGTATGAATTTACGAAGACATAAAAATATCACCGGAATTGTATATTTCTGAAAAAATAATTACATTTGCCTTGTTATTTTACAGTGTAAAATTTTATAAAACATTATAAGTTATGAAATTACCTTGTTTTGCTGTTGCCGGCATAATGGCTTTGATGAGTTTAACGCTTGTTGCTCAGGAAAGAGGCCCTGCTATTTCATTTGAGAAAACGACCCATGATTTTGGCGCTTTTCTTCAAAAGGCAGGTCCGCAAACCTACCGCTTTATTTTCACCAACACTGGTAATGAAGCTCTTATTATACAAAAAGTTACAGCCTCTTGCGGTTGTACCACTCCTGCTTGGAGCAAGGAGCCTGTTCCCGCTGGAGGCCAGGGTTTTGTGGAGGCGACCTATGTTCCTTCGGGAGCTATGCCCTTCGATAAAACCGTTTCGGTATATGCTAACTGCAAACCCTCGCCGATAATTCTACGTATTAAGGGACAGGTAGTGGTGGAGCCGCCTTCAATAGAACAACTATATCCGGAAACGTTCGGAACACTGCGCTTTAATGTCAAAGACCTTTCCTTAGCCCGTATAGCCCAAGGCATCGTGCGGGTGGACTCTTTCAAAATAGTGAATAAGGGCGATACGCCTGTGAAACTAACCTTCTCGAAATTGCCCAAATACCTGAGCATAGAACAAATTCCGACCGAATTAAAACAAGACGAAAAAGGCATTCTCTTGGTTAAATGGAATACCGTCACATCTAAACTTTGGGGTTTAGTAAAAGCCCCCTTAACAGTAGCGCTGAATGGTAAAACTCAACCGGAGTTGAACCTTTCGGTTTCAGCTATGATTATAGACAATTTCGACAATTTAAAGTCTGCCGATTATCCGAATGAGGCGGGTATTCAGGTGAGCAATGTAGTATATAATTTCAGGAACGTTAAACAGGGAACCAAGGTAACCGCCGATTATGAAATTACCAATACCGGTAAGAAACCCCTGCTGATTCGCCAGGTGAGCGCCGATTGTCCCTGTATAAGGATTAATGCTCCGACCTCGATTCAACCGGGCGACAAGGCAATGGTTACCCTGCAGTTTGATACCGCTAAAGAAGAAGGTATTGACTTAGTATATCCTGTAACATTAGTTTCTAATGCCCCTGCTCAACCGGTTACTACGTTGTTATTGACCGGAACAGTGGAAAAATAATGGAACTTATTGATGATAGCGCCTTAGTGGTGAATGAGGGAGTGGAACAACCTCCTATAGTAAATCCGAACGCTGCTGCTCTTTTGAAGAAAAAGCAACAGCGTTTGTTGCAAGTATCTGAATATGTAGAAGGCATTTTATCGGGAAATATTACTCTGCTTAGCAAGGCTATAACATTAGTGGAGAGCCGACTGCCCGAACATCAGGCAGTGGCACAACAGATATTGGAAGCCTGCCTGCCATACGCCGGCCAATCGGTGCGTATAGGCATTACCGGCGTGCCGGGGGCGGGAAAAAGTACTTTCATTGAGACCTTCGGCGCTTACCTGACGGCGAAAGGGCATAAATTAGCAGTGCTGGCCATTGACCCGAGTAGCGAGCGCACTAAGGGCAGCATCTTAGGTGATAAAACCCGAATGGAAAAGCTGAGCATAAATCCCTGCGCCTATATCCGTCCCAGTCCCAGTGCCGGTTCTTTAGGCGGCGTGGCGCGTAAGACCCGCGAAACTATCCTGCTTTGTGAGGCTGCCGGCTTCGATATTATTTTTGTGGAAACGGTGGGTGTGGGGCAATCGGAAACCGCAGTGCATTCCATGACCGACTTCTTTTTACTGCTGATGATTTCGGGCGCAGGCGACGAATTGCAGGGAATTAAGCGGGGAATTATGGAAATGTCGGATCTTTTAGTCATCAACAAGGCCGACGGCAGCAATGTAGAAAAAGCCATGCTGGCGCAAGCCCAGTACCAAAGCGCACTGCAATTGTTTCCCTTGGGAGAATCGGTCTGGAAGCCCTTAGCGCTGACATGCTCGTCATTAGAAAACGTCGGAATGGAAATTATTCATGAACAAATAGAAAAATATCTGTTGCAGACAAAGACTAATGGTTATTTCGAAAGTCGCCGCCGCGAACAATCGCTCTACTGGATGTATGCCGCAATTAATGAGGCCTTGAAAGACGGTTTTTATCAGCATAAAGCCATAGCGCAACAGTTGCCGGCCTGTGAAGAACAGGTGTTGAGCGGCAAAATCAGCTCCTTCGCCGCCGCCAAGGAACTGCTGGACAGGTATCACTCAGATACAATAGTCTGAGGTTACTGCTTTGACAGCCATGCTTTCTATGAAAAATATAACGAGCGAATAACATAAATACCCCCAAAATTACCATTGAATTATCAAGTGGATTGGGGGCAAAGCAAATCCGTAATTCAACTCATAGCCCTCACCGAGGGTCTTTCCCGGAAAACAATCTTCGTTTCTTCACCCCTTCGCAGGCGGCGAATATTTTTGCGATGGGTAACTACAATAATGCCTGCCGCTACAATGCTGAATATTTTTAAAGTAAGTGTTTCAGCTACGTTCAGCCAATTGCCGAAGACCACAATGACTAAGAAAGGAAAACAGGCGGCCGCGATAATGGAACTCAGCGAAACATAATGGGTAATCAGTAAGGACAAGGCAAATATTATAAAGGTGATGAGCATAGCGCTGGGGTGAATGGCCGTGATTACGCCGGCAATGGTGGCCACGCCCTTTCCCCCTTTAAAACTTGCGAATATAGGGAAAATGTGCCCAAGCATAGCAGTGAGGCCTAACACTATCTGAAATCCGACAAAGGGATTGGTTTCACGGGTATAACCGGCTACAAAGACCAGCGAGACCGCCACCGCTCCCTTAACTATATCTAAAATAAACACAGGTAAGGCAGCTTTCCAGCCTAAAACACGTAATACGTTGGTTGCTCCGGCATTTTTACTTCCATGCTTCCGCACATCAATTTTATAAAGCAAATTGCCCACCCACACGGCATTAGAAATAGAGCCTAATAAATAAGCAGCAATAATAAGTCCCGCGTGCAGTAAAATTGTTCCGACCATAATCGTTCTTTATTAAAAGGCAAAGATAGTAATTTTTTTTACCTTTGTACAATGATTTACCCTTCTAATTTTGAACAAAAAGTAGGTTTTGACCGTATTCGTGAACGTGTTTCAGGGCTGTGTTCCACCGTTTTAGGTCGTAAAAAGGTGCAGTCGGCAACTTTTCTTGCCGATATAGGGGAATTGGAGGCCTTATTGTCGCAAACACAGGAAATGCGTACTATTTTGCTGATTGAGGAAGCTTTTCCGGATATTAATTATGTCGATGCCTCGGAATTTTTGAAGAAATTACATATAGAAGGAAGTTATATTGAAGTAGCTGAGTTAGTTATATTGAAAATTGCCATAGATACAGCCACGGCTATCGTCAATTTTTTTAAACGCTGTGAAGACGAAATTTACCCTTATTTGAAAAATTTGGCTTCAGGAATTGTGGTTTACCCTGCTGTTGCTCAACGTATCGACATGATAATCAACAAACACGGCATGGTACGCGATAATGCTTCCCCTGAATTACAGCAGTTGCGCCGTGCTATCCATGAGAAACAAACGCAGGTAACCCGCCGAATGATAACTATACTTAAATTGGCACAAAATGAGGGACTTGTGGATAGCGAGGCAGATGTCGCCATTCGCGAGGGCCGCTCGGTAATACCGGTATCGGCAGTGAACAAACGGAAAATCAAAGGCTTGGTTTACGACGAGTCAGCTACCGGAAAAACCGTATTCATTGAACCCATGGAAGTGGTGGAAATGAATAACGAGATTAAAGAATTGCAATATGCCGAGCAACGCGAAATTATCAAGATACTCAGGGCCTTTACCGATTTTCTCCGTCCTTACTTGGAAGAAGTGAAAGCTATGGCCGACTTTTTGGGTGAGATGGACTTTATCCGCGCTAAGGCGCGCTTGGCCGCAGCTATGGCGGCTACCAAGCCGATACTGCGCGACACGCCTTACATCGCCTTGCTGGAGGCGCGACACCCTTTGTTGGAGCAGGCCCTGAAAAAAGAAGGAAAGCCCATAGTGCCGTTGAACCTTCGTTTAGATACCGAGAAGCATATTCTGATGATTTCGGGTCCCAATGCCGGCGGAAAGTCGGTGTGTTTGAAAACGGTAGGCCTTCTACAATACATGTTTCAGTGCGGCTTCCTGATTCCGGTTTCCGACGATTCGGAATTAGGCCTCTTCCATGATATTTTTATAGATATAGGCGATGAACAATCCTTGGAAAACGACCTGAGCACCTACAGTTCGCATTTGCTCAACATGAAGCATTTTTTGCGCAGTGCCGCAGCCAACTCGCTGGTGCTGATTGATGAGTTCGGCACGGGAACGGAGCCTGCCGCCGGAGGAGCTATCGCCGAGGCTATACTTACGCAGTTGATCGAACGCCGCACCTTTGGCGTAATTACCACGCACTATACTAATCTGAAATATTATGCCGCCACGGCGCAGGGCATCGTCAACGGCGCCATGCTTTTCGATGTGCAGCAAATACAACCGCTCTTCCGTTTGGAAACAGGTACGCCCGGCAGTTCTTTCGCTTTTGAACTGGCGCGTAAAATCGGTCTGCCCGAAGAAGTAGTGAAATTAGCGGAGTCCAAGGCCGGTGACCAATATGTGAATATCGAACGTAACCTGCGCGAAATTGCCCGAAATAAGCGTTACTGGGAAGAAAAACGTAGCCGGATTAAGCAAACCGACAAGCATCTTGAGGATATTACCAATAAATACCAAGGCGAACTGACGGAAATTCAAAGCCTGCGTAAAAGCATTATCAAAGAAGCTAAGGAAGAAGCTAAGCAACTGCTTGCCGAGGCGAATAAGCGCATTGAACGTACTATTCTGGAAATTAAGGAAGCGCAAGCGGAAAAAGAACGCACAAAGTCGGCCAGAGTGCAGGTAGAAGAAATGAAAAAATCTTTGCAGGAAGAGGCCTCAACGGCGGTTGATGAGAAGATAGCGCGTAAGATTGAACAGTTGACACAGCGGCAGGAACGCCGCGCCCAACGTCAGGCGAAAAAGACAAATGTTACTGTTAAACAGCCTGTTGAAACGGAAGAACGTCCTTTAACCGTAGGAGATAAGGTACGTATGAAAGGACAAGACGGGGTAGGCGAGGTTATTTTGGCGACTGCAAAAAAAATCAACGTCGCTTTTGGAAGCATTATTACCAGTGTTTCGCCCGACAAGTTGGAACGCATATCGTCAAATGAATTTCGGAAAGCGGAGCGCACTAAGTCTGTGGTACATACGGCTGCTTCGGTGAATCTTTCGGAGCGCAGGCTGCACTTCAAGTCCACGATTGACGTGCGCGGACAAAGGGTAGAAGAGGCCATCAATAACATCAACTATTTTATTGACGAAGCAATGATGCTAGGCTGCAGCGAGGTAAAAATCCTGCACGGCAAAGGCACCGGTGCGCTGAAAGAAGAAATACGAAAAGTCTTGCGCACCATTGGCGGCATCAAATCTATCGCCGACGAGCATGTAGAATTTGGCGGCGCCGGCATCACGGTGGTCGTGTTTGAGTAATTCTAAAAATAATTCGTATTTAATAAATGACCTTGTTGCACCGTTAAAAATAAATTAAGATATATTTGGAGGGTACCCAAGATTTAAATTATTTTACCTACCTTTGCAGTCCGATTTTTACAAAGGCCACGTAGTTCAGTTGAATAGAACGTCAGATTCCGGTTCTGAAAGTCGGGGGTTTGAGTCCCTCCGTGGTCACAAGGAAAATGCCTCCTGCATGTGTAATTTCGGATTTAGTCAATTCAGGTAGATTTCGTGTTTTTGTAAAAAAATATGAAATGCCCCAAGTGCCAATCAACTAATCGAGTAAAGAATGGGATAGTAAGAAACCTGCAACGTTACAAGTGTAAAGATTGTGCATGCAAATATCCCTAATTAATTTATAGTCAATAAAAAAGAGTTGAGCATTAAAATCCTCAACTCTTTTTTTCTGTGTTATAATGCTTTGTTTTTATTTCTTAATTGCTGCAAGGATTTTTTCTTCAAAGAAAACAGCAAGAGCAAAAATAACTACAAGAATCAAGCCGAACCCAATGCTAAGAAACGGAGTCGAAAGAACAGCTATAAGCGCTAACACGCTACCACCAAGAACTGCAAGTTTTGCTATGCACGATAAGGTAAACTTAGGTGCAAGCTCAATTTCTTTGGTAAGATTAACAAAAATCAGCGCTGCCGCGCCTGCTACAATAAGCAGGATTGATAATAGCGTAAGGAAATTGCCGCTGAAAAAATTAAATCCACTCATGGAAACCCAGCCGCCAACAGATGCAAATGGCAGCAAGCAGCAAATAAGAATCAGCGCACCGCCGATAAGTTTAAAATTTTTAGTCAATAGTTCCATAATTCATAGTTTTTAAAGGTTACGTTTAAGTATAATATCGCTGACAAAGTTAGTATAAATTTTCATATAAAAAAAACATTATTGATTTTTTGTTAACAAATCATGAAATTAGTAGTTATAGGTATATCCTTAATTTTTAATTTATTAAGTTTTATTTATTGACTGTTAATCGTAATTCATAATAAATAAAAAGAGCTGAGGCTTAAAATAAACCTCAACTCCTCACGAGGCTCTTTTGTCGGAGAGCCTAAGAAACACACACTGTTTTTTGCTTAAAATTTATAGGCTAAACCTAATGAAATAATCATGCGGGTGCCATTTTTGAGCCATGTTTTAAATTCGGCGTTCAATACCAAGCTTTCCGACAAGGCAATATCAATGCCTGCACCCAACGAAAACGCAAAATCGCTGGTGGAACCGCCACCGTAAGAACCCCATTCTCCGAAATCAACCGATGACACCGATGAGCCAACAATGCCTAAACCGGCTGCAGGATAAATCGCTATCGTTTCGGCAACAGAAAATAGATAGTGTCCGAAAACCATTGCACCCCACATGCCCAACTCATTCTTTTTGAGGAAGTAATCGAATGCGCCGGCCAAACGGATAGGATCGGTGAGATTGTAGGTTGCTTTAGCACCTATACCATAATTGGTAAAGCTGTCGCCGAAGCCCAAAAGACCGTTAGCGCCAATAGCAAAGTCGCCTTGTTTAAATTGTGCATTAGCTGCCACACTCATTGTTACTGCGATAAATACAATCGCCATTTTCTTAAAAAAGTTTTTCATTTGTTTAATTTTTAATAAGTTAATAATAAATAGGTTTATTTTAAGTTTTTAATCCTTTAATTGTCAATTCTTCATTTGCCTCCTTCCTTCCGCTGCTTTGCGGAATTCCTTTTGCGCCTGTTCCATCTTGTCGTAGATACTTTTGATGGCCCTGACCTCTTCTTCGGGAACGAAAACTACCTTATCATCGTCCGGTAATTCCTGTTTTTTATCCATATCAACAATGTTTTAATTAGCTAAAAGTTGAAAGAGCCCATGCCGCCCATTCCACGCAATAATACCGCCGTCATCACCATCGACAAGATGGCAGCTACGGCTACAGTCGCAATCAGGCTGATTACAAAATACGAAGATTGTTTCTCGGCGGGGGCTTTCATCATTGGTTGCAGGCCTATGTAGAGCAAATACAAGCCATAAATTCCGCACAGGGAAGCTAACCACCAAAGCGAGGGTAAAATGTAGCATATACCGCCAACGAACATGGGCGTATAGGCGTATGCTACGAGTGAAAAAGCGCGGTTAAAGTCCTTTTTTGCCCCGAAATTGTCAGCCAGTGCGTTGACAATAAATGCAGTAAGATAAACTCCTCCATACATGCTTATCAATTGCACAATGGCTTGGCGTATTCCCCAGTCCATAGAACTGATGCGCACGCCCCACACCGAATAGCCTATCAGTCCGTAGCCGATAAAGGCTGCAATGGCGGGTATTAGCGCCAGCGGCACAACGTAGCTTGTAAATACTTTTGCGTGAGGCGCATTTTCCGCCTCAATGGTCGGCCACTCCGTTTTGGGGCTGACCAAAATGTTTTTAATTCTGTTAATCATAATCATATTTTTAATTGAATTTTTCATTAAATAAAAAAGCGTGTAAACTTTGTTATTGGTTTACACGCTTTGTATTCGTAAGAATGGATTGTTTTGTTAAAACAGGTCGGAATGTGTGCCTGTGCGGATAAGCACAAGTGTTAGAATTTGTTTATCTATTTTGTATATCAATAGCCAATCAGGGCGGATATGACATTCTCTATATCCTGTAAAATTACCTTTTAAGGCGTGGTCTTTATGCTTTGGCAAAAGCGGCTGTTCGTTTGACAGCAATTTGACTACCTCGTCCAACTCCGCCTTGGGGAGATTGCGACGTTTCATCAATTCCAAATCCTTTAGGTATTGATTGGTAAACGCAATTTTAAGCATATTTGGAAGTGTGCTTTAAGTAATCAACATAAGAGTCACAAACCACAACATTTCCGTTTTCAGCATCTTGTATTGCTTCTTGGGTAAGATAACTGTTGTTTGTTTCCCTATGATCTTTTACTTTAAAAACATTATCCATAGCAAGAATAACTTCTATTATTCTGTTTGCTAATTTATTGCGTGCATTATATTCTAATGTTATGGTAGCCATAATCTTTACAGTTTATGAAAATCAACTGCAAAGATACGAATATTTACGTGTAAACCAATATGTCAAAGAACATTTTTCAACTACGATGCGGGGCGACCGCAAAGGTGCGCCCCTGCATTACAATTGTCAATTGATCTTCACAAACTCCACTCTCCGATTTTTGGCTCTGCCCTCATCGGTGCCGTTATCGGCAATAGGGTTATTCTGTCCCTTGCCGGCAGCGGCGAGCCTGTCGGCGGAGACACCCAAGGCTACTAACTTGTCAACAATAGCTTTGCTGCGGGCTTCGCTCAATGTTTGATTGTTGGCCGCACTGCCTGTGCTGTCGGTATGGCCTTCGACTGAAAATTTCAGGTCGGGATTTTCCGTCATTAGCGTAACGATGCGGTTGATTTCGCCCATGCTTTCGGGCTTTATCGTGCTTTTGCCCACATCAAACGTGATGCCGTAGGTGATGAATTTGCCGTCGCTCATCATGCGGTCGTAGAGGGGGACGGCGCCTTTGGCGAAACGGATATTAGTAAGCGCTCCGCCCGATGCGCCGTTCATTGGAAAATCCGAATACATAAAGCTCGCCGGCTGCGTCATATTGGGGATATTGCCTAAGCGAATACCATCTAAGTATATTTTCAAAGCCCGCTGGTTGAACGAAATTGCAAGGTGATGCCAACCTTCAAAATTTATTGCGGGATTTGAACTCCCTTTAACGGTTTCACCGGAAGTCGAACGGTAATTCCAACTCAGATGATAGTTAACCCTGTTGTCAAATTCTATCTCCATAACCTGTTTCCCTGTTGCATCATAAAAATACATCCTGTACCATTGGTTTCCGGGTTTTGGTTTCAACATCAAATCCATTTCGAGGGTAAACTTTTCGGGCAGATAGTTTTTCATATCTTTCATTAAAGGCACAATCTCTGTTATTACGCCCGGGTCCCTGACAATGGCTTTCTTGCCATTGATGGAAGCCACTTCGGCACTCCCTTTTTTCAAATCCCACATGGAGGGAAACTCACCCAATTGCTCATTGTCCATCAGGTCTTCAAAGAAAATCTCATCGCCGGGAACAAAATCGCTCTTGGCGTATGCCATCTCCAAAGCATTTCCGCCCTGCTGCGGCGTTTGTGCCTGCGTTTCGGCGGGTGCGGACGCAGTGTTTGCACTGCCACTGTTGGCGGGAGCCTGCTGCTGCTGTTGGTTGTTGTCCTTACCATCGCCTTTATAGGTGTTGGGGTCGGTGGCTTTATCAATACTGCCACTCACCGCCTGATCGGTTTTCTGTTCGGTCTTGCGGATAGCAGCGTTTTCGGCAGCCTTTGCCGCTGCATCGCCCAATTTTTTGAAGAACTGCGCCTGCGCCGTGCTGCAGATGAGCGAAAGCGCTAATGTTACTAATACTAATTTTACTATTTTCATGATTTTAGAATTTATTTTTATTAATGATTAAGATACAAGAAAAAGCGTGTAAACACTTTGTAATTGGTTTACACGCTTTTATTTCGTATGTTCGGTATGATTAAACTAAGCCGTTTATTCTTTTCAGATGCTCGATTTCTTATAACTTTATAAAATTTTTAACGAAATTTCGTGTAAACCAATATATCAAAGAACGGGTAATTCAATTATGAATTATGAGTTTTGAATTATGAATGTGTGTCATTCTTAATTACCTTGCCGGCAGTGTTGTTACGCTTGATGTTGCGTCAAGGTACTGCCCTGCAATACTAAATCCTATTGACGGCATTTTCTGCGCAGTTGCAGTGCCTCCGCTTGCCCGAATGGATTGCGCAGTCAGTTCGTCGTAGCGGGCTACATCGGCAAGTTTCGTCTTGATGCGCCCCTGCATTTTGCCCACCTGATTACGCCAGAGGGTATAACATTCCGTAAAGCGGGCGGCATTAAGACTATTGACTGTTCGCTGTTCCGCTTCGGTGTATGCGTCCCCATGCGACCCTCCAGTGCGCCGAACTGCGGCAACCTGCGGGTCATACCTTGCATGAATTTCCATTATCTTTTGCGCTACTTCTTCTGTTTCTTGTTGGTTTAGGCGGTCAATTTCCTGCCAGCGGTCGCTAATCTGTTTGAGTTCGGCAGAGACTTGCGCCTGCGCTTGAGCGCTCGCTGCCTGTGTTTGCGCCTGCGCCCGCTGATTTTGTGCCTGGGGCGAATTGGCGGCTGCTTGCACCCGTTGCTTGCGGTCGCCCTGATTCATGTAAGCTTCCCGCTGCCTGTCGTTCATCTTTTCCATTGCCATGATTTCCTCGGCGGTTAAGCCCGTGTTGTTTGCGCCGCTGCCCAGCAGGGTTGCCATGATTTCATCGTCGCTTTTGCTTCCGAGGGCTTCCAACTGCGCAATAGACATATTGCCCAAACCTGCGGCCGACATTCGTGCTGAGGTCTGCTGCTGCGCAAAGGCCTCCAATTGCGCGTCGCTCATATTCTGAATTTCGTTTACCGAGCGTCCGATCGTCTGTTGCGTCATTCGGTCGGCATCGCTCCTTGCGGCAACTTCCGCACCGGCGCTTGCCCTGTCGGCTGCTTCCTTGCCTTTTTCGCGAAGCACCTGAATCTGATTGTGGAAAGCCTCAATAACTGGATTATTAAAGTCATCGGCCGCCAAATTTGCCACTGACGGAAGGTCGGGACATTGCCCAATAATGGCTTCGGGCGTTGATTGCGCTTTCGCTACACTGCACGCGAGCAAAAGCACAAAGGTTACTGATATTAGTTTTACTATTTTCATTGGTGTTCGATCTTTGATTGATTACATATTGATTTCCGGTCCGCTGGCGGTAATGTTAAGATATTGACTTGCTACGGTGATAGCATAGTCCGACATACGTTGCATTTGATCGGTGGCGGCATTGCCGGTCATGCTTGGCATATTTCGACGTGCGTTATCGGCAGCGGCGGCATACGAGAGCAGGATTTTGAGGTGTCCCTGTGCGGCAAGGATATATTCCGCCCAAGCATAATAGACTTGTTCTCTGTACTCAAGGTTAAGCGCTTCGGCTTTTCGCCCCAGCGATTCAAGTTCTTCCGCCGTCTTCGTACCCCTCATCACTTCTTCCCACTGATTTGCCTCGCTCTGTGCTTTCATAATCATTGGGCTGTATTTGTTGGTGAGGACTTCTACTTTTTGTTTGACAATCTGCTCGGCTTCTCCTATCAGTTTATTGGCTACCTGCGACTGTTCCATGTAGGCTTCGAGCGTTTCCTGCGCTTTCACCATCGCCTCGCCTTCGGCTTGGGATTGACGATTGCGGCGTTCTTCTTCTTGCCATTCTTCGTCTGACATCATTTGTACGCCTGCTTCCATCATTCGTCTTTTCAAATCTTCTTCGGTGTAGCCATTTTCTGCTAAACGTTTCTTTATGTAAGCCTCAGACTGCTTGTCGTTCATCTTTTCTATCTTCTTCAGGTCGGCGGCGGTGATGCCTAATGATGCTAAGGCCTCCATTTGCCGTTGCAAGTCTGCCATACCTTGTTCATAGGCATTTTGCACGTCTCCCATCTGCTGCATTTGCTGGTTTTGTTGCTCCTGTTGACGACGCTGGTATGCCGCCGATTCTGCGAGGTCTTGCTGCGTAACAGTGGGCATGAGGTTAGCCATTTGCTGATGCAACATGCCTTGCAGCTCGTCAATTTTGGACTGAAAGGCTTCTGTGTTGCCTGCCGCCCATTGTTGCGGGGTAGGCAAACTGGGGCATTGCCCGATAATCGCTTCGGGCGTTGATTGCGCCTGCGCCATGCTGCACACGAGCAAAAGTGCAAAGATTACTGATAAAAATTTCACTATTTTCATCGTTTAAAATATTTAGTTATTGGATTATTTACAATAAAAAAGCGTGTAAACTCTTTATTATTGGTTTACACGCTTTGATTCATTGTTGAGAAACGAAGCAAGAGAATTTCGTGTAAACCAATATATCAAAGAACTTTTTTTAATTACGATGCAGGGCGAACATACAGGTTCGCCCCTGCGCCGTAATTCATAATTTTAATTAATTGCTGCCTGTTTCTGTATAGCCGAAGGCAGTTGAATAAACGGCATATAGCTTGCATCAGCGCTCACGCCGCCGGTAACGGTAAATTCCATAACTTTAACAGCCCGCTCGTTCAATGTTCCGCCAATGCTATTGCTCGGCTCGTTGGCAGGGAAGCTGCCTGTAGCAGGGTTTTGGCCGAAAGAAGGATTAACTAAGGCTCCGTTGCGCGTTGTTATAATCACCCAATTGACGGGAACGCTGGTATCGCAATTGGAATACAGATTAACCCACACCTCATATTTTCCATTAAGCAGGTAGGCGGCAGGGAAGAAAACGTTTTCATTATTAATATGGTCAAGACTGCAACCGGGATTCGAGTCGAGGTCAAGTCCCCATCTGTTGCCTTCGTCATCATAACCGCCTCTGTTTCCATAATAAATTACTTGTCCATTGGGGCGCACAACATAAAGATCCACATCTTTCGACTTATCGAACGAAAGGCTGACCTGAAGCGCTCCCGAACCAACTGCCACATAAGTAAGATTTATTGAAGTAGCGCTAAGCACCTGCCCGCTCGAAGTTCTTCCGGAGATGATGAAAGAGAAATTTCGAGCAAGGTTCTGACTAATCAACAATATTAGATTGTAAATATTGTCGGCGCGTGTTGTTGCGGCGGGTACAACCAAGTAGCCCTCTACTCCGTTTACTGCCAGATAGAACTCTGTTATGGAGTCATCATTGGTAACAGTAATAAACGACGAGCCGCCGGGTATAACGCTGCTGTTCATGTTGATCGTACTGAAAGGAGTTGCGGCAGTAGCGCTTGGAAGCGCGCCGCTTTGGTAGCTGCTGTTCGCAATTGTGAAATACTCGTCGGCAATGGGATTGCTTTCGTCTTTGTCTTTGCTGCACCCGTAGAACGATAATAAGGCTACAGAAAGGATAGATAATAAAAAGATTTTTTTCATAACATTGAGATTTTATAGTTAAATATTATTAATTCATCGGGAATTAAATTGTAATTTTTGAAATTTCGAATTTCACAACGAACTTGCCTTTACTGTCGTGGTCGAGTGAAACTACTTTTATTCCGTCTTTTTTATAATACCAAAAAGCGTTGATATAGTCTTCGCCAAGCATCTTTATGCCCATATTGCTTTCCTCAAAATTTTCATATACTGTTCCTTTCGACACTTTGTAGTTTTCCGAATCAATATCCACGTTAAAGTTTCCTTCCGTTGATATTGCTTTTGTTGCGTTGAAAATAGATTCGGCAATAATGTTCGGTTTAGTTGCATCGTCATTATCTTGATTAAAGATAACTATAACGATATCGCCGCTAAAATACATTCTAACATCGGAAAAGGACCACCCTTGCGGCAAGTCGAGCGCTATTCCGAAGCGTTTTTTCACCTCGCTCTGCCAGTTAGCAGCGGTAATTTCGCTTTGTTTGGCCGATGCGTCCATTTGTTCTTTAACCAAGGCTTCTGCGTCAATTTTTTCGGGATTTTTACCGCCCCCGCCGCCGCAGGAAACCGACATCAAACCGATAGCTAATACTATCAAATTGATTTTAAAAACTTGTTTTTTCATTTTCTAAATATTTTATAATTCGTAATTTTTGATTGAATTAAATTGACAGTGCAAAAGTAGACAGTGAAAAATTACTGCGCTACCTGCATATGCAGGTTTTTTTATGTCTATGCTGAAAATACCCGCATATGCAGGTAGGAGCGCAATAGCAAAAAGGTTCATCTTTGCAACGTAAAACCAATAAGATGAATGTGTATATGAAAAGGAAATTATTCACTTCAATTTTTACTCTCTTATTTGTTGCCCTTTCCTGCAATGTGCCGGAACGTAGCATAGTAAGCAATGAAGACTTTCAAACGCTTTTGAATAAAAGTAAGAAATACATAGAGGGTTACCCGCATTATCCTGATTCCGGTTTGATGATTTTGCGCAAATTATTGTCTCAACAGCAAGGCAAAGATGAAGCCCTCTATTGCGGAAAGGCGTTAAATCTGATCGGGAGCGCCTACGAAATCAAAGGCATCTACGACTCGGCGGCCTATTATCTGTATGAAGCCTCGCGGATAGCAGAGGAAATAAAGGCCGATACCCTACAAATGTCCATATTTACCAATCTCGGCATTTTGCATTTTGCAATGAAAAACGCAGACGAGGCCATCAAATATTATCGGCAGTCGCTTGAAATAGCCGAAAAACTGAAAGACTCCATAGCTATTACCCACCAACTGAATAATATCGGCAATGCGTATATGACCTTAACCAGTGAATTTGAAAAGGCCGTTTCTTATTTTGAGCAATGTATGAAAATCAGCAGTAAAATAAGGCATGACCTTGCCTATAAAGTTGCAGGTATTAATTGGGCAATGATATACAACGAATTGGGCGAGCACGACAAGGCACTAAAGGAAATCAAACATTTGATAAAAGAATATGGTTCCAACATCTACGCTGATTATCTACTTGGCAGCATCTATTTCAAAAAGGGCAATTATAAAGAAGCCATACATGAGTGGAAAGAACTTTTGAGAAAAACATTGAACACGCGGGAATTTGAACTGACAATTTTACAGAATATTGCAACAGTTTATAAACATGTCGGCAATTTAGACAGTACGGTTGTTTATTTAGAAAAAACCTATACCTTACGTGATTCGCTGCATAACCAACAATCTGTAGAAACAATACAAAATCTTAAAATAGCCTATGAAACGGAGAAAAAAGAAGCAAAAATATCCAATCTTGAAAAAGAAAAACAGTTTTATACACTGCTTGGATTAGTTTTATCAATAACATTGTTACTTGTAGCTGGTATATTTATTTTCCGGCATAAATTACATAAAAACAGAATAAAACAATTAGAGCAGGAGAAGCAGTTGACCGCTACCCAAGCCGTGCTCGACGGCGAGGTGCAGGAACGTTCGCGGATAGCCCGCGACCTGCACGACGGGCTGGGCAGCATATTGTCGGTAGCCAAATATAATTTAGCCGACATCAAAAAATCAGCCGTTCAGGAAATTGATGTGGAACGTTTCGACAAGGCGCTAAGCCTGCTCGACGAATCAATGCGCGAAATGCGCCGCGTAGCCCACCACCTCATGCCGGAGTCGCTCAGCAGTTTAGGCTTGAAGCAGTCGGCTGCCGACTTTTGCAGCAGCGTCGCTCACGTAAAATTCAACTGGTACGGCGAAGAAACGCGCTTCGACCAAAAAATGGAAGTAATGCTTTACCGCATCATGCACGAATTAGTAAATAATGCGCTGAAACATTCGGGCGCCTCGCATATCCTTGTAGAGATTGTCCGCTATGCCGATCGTGTTATCCTTACCGTACAGGACAACGGCTGCGGTTTCGACCCTTCAGTTGAAGCCAAAGGCATGGGATTATCAAATATCCGCACCCGCGTGGCGGCCTACAAGGGCAATCTGCTGGTGGACGCAAAGCCTGAAGTGGGAACGGAGGTGAATGTGGAGTTGAGAATTGAGAATTGAGAATGAGTGCGTTATTCATTTTCAAAAACCCTTGTTCGTGTCGGGCATAAATTTTAGAAAATGTCAAAAAAATAAGCAAAAATCAAGGTCGCGCAACAGCTACGCTTGTTTTATTTTTTGTCCGATACTCATAATTCATTCAGTTTCTTGAGCATTATGTATAAATTCTGATAATCGCACACTTAATTCTTCTTCAGAAGGCAAGTATTTGGCGTATTCTGCAGGAAGTTGGCTGTAACGGTTGTAAGTTGCTACACCCATTGGGTCTTTTGCTAATTCGAGCATATACTCAACTTCGAGGCGATTTTTCGTTCGACAAAGTATAATGCCAATCGTGTTATTATGATAAGGCTTTTTCACTTGTTTGTTAATCAACTGCATATAAATTTGAGTTTGTCCGACATCTTTTGGTGAAAATTCCCGCGCTTTGAGTTCAAATACAACATAGCAATTGAGTGTGAGATTGAAAAAAAGCAAATCCACAAAATACTCTTTTTCATTGAGAGTTAAACGAAATTGTCTTCCTACAAAAGCAAAATTACCACCCATTTCGTGCAAAAACTTTACAATATTTTCTACAATAGTATTTTCCAACGCTTTTTCAGAAACAGGTTGGTCGGGATTTATGAGTTCGATATTGTAATCATCAAGGAATTCCCACGCCACTTGCGCTTTTAATGTTTCGGGAACAGTGGCTTCAAAATTATTCTGCGCTAAAGCGAAATTTTCAAAATAATTTTGTTCAATCTTTTCAAGCAAATCGAGTTTCGACCATCCTTTCTCTTTGGTTTGTTTCAAGTAAAATGCAATTTGTTTCAGGCTTTTGCATTTTTCAAGAATAATGCAGTTTTGCACCCAGCCTACATTTGTAATTAATCCATATACATAGTTTTGTGATTCTGCCACTGTGGTAGCGGAATCAGGAGCAATTTCAATAGACTGATTATAATCGTATTGTAATTTGGCAACTGTGGTTGCCAAATTAAATTCCATTGTGTTAACGCCGATTTCATACTGCGCATAAAATTCGTAAAACCTTTTCATATTCCGTATATTGCGTGCCGAGAAACCTCGAACTCCCGGAAACTCTGTTTGCAAATCTTTTGCAAGTTGTTCAACAACAGACTTCCCCCAACCCTCCAACTCTATTTTTTCGCTTACAGCTTTGCCAATATCCCAATATAACAACAGCGTTTGTTTGCCAACCGACATCAGCATTTCGTATCTTGAACGCTGAATTTTAGTCAAAATATCTTGCAAAAATGGTTTATAGTCAGACGGAAATTCCGTTTTTTGTATTTTACTTTTCATACTCATAATTTTAAAATAAATCTTCCTCCTCAAAACTCGCCGTTTGTTTTGGTGTTATTTCTTGGGCAATATTTGGTTTAACTGCATTAGTAGTTGGGTCGCTTTTTACATCTTCTTTCTTATTGGAAATTGTACGTCTTGCTTCTAAAACCTGCTATCCACAATAGAAATACCGCCTGTCGCAAGCCAAAAGCAAAGGCTCTTTGGATTTTGGATAACTCCAATGCTTATTTAATCCTAATAAAACTATTTAAAACTCGTGCGCCGATTTGTCGTAAAACGGTTTATGAATTATGAGTGGTTATTCATTGTTCATCGTCATTGCGGGAGCAGGTTGCTTCGCCGCTAAAGCGATTCGAAATGACAATTGAGAATTGAGAATGAGTGCGTTATTCATTTTCATCTACAACTTCTTCTTCCTCCTCTTCCTCTTCTCTTTTAATCGGTGTAATGTCAGGTTCGATAGGCTTTGTGGGAGTTTTGCCACAGAAAAGGGATTTTATAAATTCCCAAATTTTTTTTAATGTACGCATAATTTTACAGTTTAAAAATGAATATTTTTGCAAATGTACATTTTTTTTGTAACTTAGCCATCAAAAAATAATAAAAAATATGCGAATTTTTATCAGATTACTACTATTTGTTACTGTCAGTTCATTGCCGCTAAGGCTATGTGCGCAGTATTCCGAACGTCAGCGATTTATGACTGATTCGCTGGAGCAGGTATTATTGACGGAACAACTAAGCGCCGAACAATTATTCAACATTTATGCCGATTTAAACCTGTGGTATGGTAGCGGTAAGGTTCAAAAATCGGCAGAATACGCCCAAAAGGGATTGGATTTAGCCTTGCAAATAAAAGACGACTATTGGATAGCTTTCTTTTATAACCGTTTGAGCGATGCAGTATATTATACGGGAAATTTTGATTCTTCACTGTTCCTGTATCAAAAAGCAATTGATTTATTAGAACCCGTCCAAAAAAAAATAACGCAGCAAAAAATACAGTCGGTAAGCGACCTAAAGGCCGAAATTTATACAAGCATCGCTACTATTTATAATTATTTCGGAAAAACAGACGAGGCCTTGTCGTATTATTTTAAAGCCTTAACAATACTTGAACAGAGCGGCAACGAAAAAGAAGTCGTAAAGCTATATACTTATTTGGCTCATGCTTATAAAAAAAGTCAAAATTGGGAACAAGTCTTTGCCTACTATGACCAGGCAGAAAGATTGGCGAAAAAACTTGGCGATTCCCTTTACGCAGGTATAGCTATGGGAGGCTTGGCCGATATTCATTTTATTCACAGAAATTATGCTGAAGCGTTGAAAAATGCTGAAGCCGCTTATCGGCTACTCTCCGCTTGCGATGATGCTACTTATGTGAAAATTATTCCTGTTCTTCATACCTTAGCCAATATTCTAACCATAAAACAATTTCAACCCGACTACGATAAAGCCTTGCAATATGCCGAAAAGGCTTTGCAATATGCCAAAGAATGGAACAATCCTAATGCTATTGCCTCTTCCTTGTTCATACTGTCCGATATTTATTATAGTCAAAAAAAGTATGTCGAAAGCGAAGCAACGGCATTTCGAGCATTAGAAGCAGATTCTACCAACTTATATGTCAATTCCATTTTATATGAAACAATTACACAATGTAATATCCGCTTAGGCAATCAGGGAAAAGCAATTCGCTACCTGAGTAAAACACTCAGCGCCAATCGCATTTATTCCAACAAAAACTTTCAGGCCTCGCTATCGGAAATGGAGGTAAAATACGAAACCGAGAAAAAAGAAGTAAAAATATCCAACCTCGAAAAGGAAAAACAGTTTTATACAATACTCGGAGTCATTTTGATAATAACGCTATTGCTTGTAACAGGCCTGTTTGTTTACAGGCATAAATTACATAAAAATAAAATAGTCCGACTGCAGCAAGAGCAACAGTTAGCTGCCACCCAAGCCGTACTCGACAGCGAGGTACAGGAACGTTCCCGCATCGCCCGCGACCTGCACGACGGGCTGGGCAGCATCTTAGCCGCAGCCAAATATAATTTAGCCGACATCAAAAAATCAGCCGTTCAGGAAATAGATGCGGAACGTTTTGACAAGGCGCTAAACCTGCTCGACGACTCAATGCACGAAATGCGCCGCGTAGCCCACCACCTCATGCCGGAGTCGCTCAGCACTTTAGGCCTGAAACAGTCGGCTGCCGACTTCTGCAACGGTATTCCGCACGTAAAATTCAACTGGTACGGCGAAGAAACGCGCTTCGACCCAAAAATGGAAGTGATGCTTTACCGCATCATGCACGAATTGGTGAGTAATGCGCTGAAACATTCGGGCGCCTCGCATATCTTGGTGGAAATTGTCCGCTATGCCGACCGTGTTATCCTCGCCGTTCAGGACGACGGCTGCGGTTTCGACCCTTCAGCCGAAGTCAAAGGCATGGGATTATCAAATATCCGCGCCCGCGTAGCCGCCTACAACGGGAACGTGCTGGTGGATTCAAAGACAGGGGTGGGAACGGAGGTGAACGTGGAGTTGATAATTGACAATTGATAATGAAATTTTTTATTTTTTTGTCATTTCATGCAACGTTTACTACCTTTGTTGCATCTATGTATAAACAGAACCTAATTTATTTTGATATATGAACATAGATAGAAGAACATTTATTAAGCGTATAAGCTGGGCATTAGCGGGGGTCATTACAACACTGGGATTTAGCGGTTGCAGAAAAGAATTAGATTCGGACACGGTTTATACAGTCAAAGGCGCGGTAACCAATAAGGCGACAGGAAAGCCCATAGAAGGAATACGAGTTAGTTATAATTCTGGATTTTCGTTCATGTATGGCCCTCCGCCGACTCCCTACACACCGAAGGCACATGTACTGACCGATTCAAAAGGCGAGTTTAAACTGTCAGACCGATTTAGCGAGGGACTTAATTTTATTGACGAAGGCCCAATATTGCCTGTTTTTGTAAGTGATGTTGACGGCGAAGAAAATGGTTTGTTTCAATCGGAGTTCTTACAGGTCGATTTCAGCAATGCCGTACGAAGCATAAATTCTAAAGGCAGTGATGAATACACTGTAAACAAGGACATTGAACTGACCGAAATTTAGAATTGATGAGCAAAAAACTTTCACTTCGCAAACGCGCGGCTTTGGAACTTTTCCGCATCATTCGGAAAAATAACGCACGTTTACACGAATTGAATACGCTTTTTTGGGAGTGTACGCTTCGATGCAACCTTTCCTGCCTCCATTGCGGAAGCGATTGTAAGGCGATTGCCGGTCAGACCGATATGCCTGCGGAAGATTTTATGCGGGTAATTCAACAGATTACGCCTCACGTTAATCCTAATTGCACAATGATTATTTTTACGGGCGGGGAAGCGCTGTTGAGAAACGATTTGGAAGCCTGCGGATTGGAACTGTATAAGCGCGGATTTCCATGGGGCGTGGTTTCCAATGGCTTATTGCTGAATCGCCGTCGGTTAGATTCGTTGTTGGCAGCAGGCCTTCATTCCATAACCATCAGTTTGGACGGTTTTGAAGATGCGCACAACTGGCTGCGACAGCACCCACAAAGTTATGCCAAAGCCTTGAACGCCATTCGTATGTTGACCCAAGAAACAGAAATTGTATGGGACGTAGTTACTTGCGTTAATCAAAAAAATATTGGACAATTAACCGATTTTAAAGAATTTCTAATTGCTACAGGCGTGAAAAATTGGCGTATTTTTACGATTTTTCCTGTTGGCAGAGCGACAAAATTTCCCGAACTGCAAATTTCCGATGAGGAATTCACCGAAGTATTAGATTTCATACGCCACACCCGCAATGAAAAACACATTCACTTGAGTTACGGGTGCGAGGGCTTTCTTGGCGGATATGAAATGGAAGTCCGCGACCATTTCTACCAGTGCAATGCCGGTATCAATGTTGCATCAGTATTGGCAGACGGCTCTATTTCCGCTTGCCCGAGCATTCGAGCAAATTTTCATCAGGGAAATATTTACAAAGACGATTTCATGGAGGTTTGGAACAATCGCTTTCAGCCCTTCCGTAGCCGCAAATGGGCGCGAAAGGGCATTTGTTCAGACTGTTCCATGTTTCGTTATTGTGAAGGAAACGGAATGCACCTGCATGATGATGAGGGAAATCTTTTAGTTTGCCATTATCGAAGAATAGGCGGTTACTGCTTTAAGTAAAAAGCTGTTTAACGGTTGCATCAGTTTGTAATAATGCGCTGCTGTTTGAATGTAGTCTTTGCTGAAAACTTCTTTATTAGTTATGGGACGAAAGACGTAAAAGTGCTTTAGTTTGAGGTATTCCGCCGCAGGCGAGTCCTTATCGAAACCTTGAGGCACGCGACTAAGCGCATCTTCATCGCGGACAAGCGTGCCGAAGGCATCTTTAAAGGCCTTTTTGTTGACAATGGCCGAGAAAAGGCTCCACTCGTCCTCAATAGCTGCGCGTATGGCTTTAACCACGGGAGGGGAGGCCATATATACGCCGCACGACACAAAGCAATTCCCCGGTTCTATGTGCATGTAGTAGCCGGGCAATTCGCTGCGGGTAGAGCCTGCCGCATTCATAATTACCCCGAAATTGGTTTTGTAGGGCGACTTATCGTTAGCAAACCGCGTGTCGCGGGCTATGCGGAAAAGGCATTTTTTAGGTTCGTAAACGCTTATGCTCTTGTCAAATTTGTTGATTTCTACAAGCAAAGTAGCGGTTACCTCCAATACATTTTGCTTGGCGGCCTCATATTCGGCCTTATGCTCATGAAACCATTCGCGGTAGTTGTTGCCCGACAATTGTTTCAGAAAATCGAGGGTTGGTTTTTGAATCATAAAGATTTCTAAATAGTAAGTTATCTCAAGTCTGTGGGTTTACAGGTATCCATGTCCCCATAATCAAGGTTTTCGCCGCCCATGCCCCAAATAAAAGTATAACTGGCAGTAGCTGCAGCAGAATGAATAGACCAGACCGGCGAAATTACCGCTTGCTCATTGCGCAGCCAGATATGCCGGGTTTCTTTGATTTCGCCCATAAAGTGGCACACCGCCTGGTCTTGGGGCACTTCAAAATAGAAGTAGGCTTCCATACGGCGGTCGTGCACGTGAGGAGGCATGGTATTCCATACGCTGCCGGTTTGCAATTCGGTCATTCCCATTTGTAACTGGCAAGTCGGTAAAATTTCCCTTACAATCAATTTATTCAGAATACGATGATTACAGGTAGTCGGAGCGCCTAATTCTACAACAATGGCATTTTCTTTGGTAATTTTTTTATCGGGGTAGTTCGTATGTGCGGGGGCTGAGTTAAAGTAGAAATGAGCAGGCTTAGAGGCATCTTTGCTGGCAAATATTAGCTTTCGGTCGCCTTGCCCCACGTACAGCGCCTCTTTGTAGTCTAATTCGTAAACCGTATTATCTACGGTAACAGTGCCGGCGCCTCCTACATTTACAATGCCTAACTCCCTACGATGCAGAAAGAACTGCGCTTTTAAAGGATCAATATTGGCTAATTCCAACTGTTCTTTCACCGGCATGGCTCCGCCGACAATAAGCCTGTCGTATAGCGTATATACCATATTGACCTCATCTTCGACAAATAAGGTTTCTATCAAAAAATGTTCACGCAAACGAGTAGTATCGTAATTTTTAACATCTTGCGGGTGAGATGCCTGCCGAACCTGATAATTTGTTTTCATACATAAAAGATTTTAATTTACAAAAGTACTAAAAATTCTTATTTTTATATTTTTTTGCTAATTTTGTGGAATTATATCATTTTTTTGTATAAAATCAGTCTTATGAAACCCGTTTTACGACGATTTACGACAAATCCCCAATATTCGTTTCATGTACGCAAGGACGTGGGAGCTAATGTTTATAGCATGTGGCATCACCACCCGGAATTAGAATTGCTGGTAATCCGCGGCGGCAAAGGGGTGCATACTATCGGCGATAAGACCGATACATTGAATGAGACATCGCACCTGATGTTTATCGGCCCGTATTTACCACATACCATGTCGTACGACAGCAAGTCTGGCGCTAAGCCTGTGGAGGCTATTGTGGTACACTTCAGCGAAAATCTTTTCGGTAAAAAATTCATGGAACTTCCTGAAGCAAAACTACTTATTGATTTAATCGCAAAATCGGCTTATGGCATTGAACTAATCGGTAATGATACTATGAAATTAGAACAGCAGATGTTCGAACTGTTTGAGGCTGATCTGCAAGACCGTCTGTTTATATTAATTGATATCCTTCACCGTTTAGCCCGCAGTAACTATACTTTAGTGGCGAGTCAGGGCTTTGTAGGCAATTATTCTCAAAAAGAAAATAAACGCATTGATAAGATTTACCAGTTTACCTTTGATAATTTCCACCGCGATATTAATTTAGACGAAACGGCTTCTTCAGTAAATCTTTCAAAAGAAGCTTTCTGCCGTTATTTTAAGCAAAAAACAGGTAAAACTTATGTGCAATTCCTGACGGAAGTGCGTATTGGTAATGCCTGTAAGCTACTCATGCAAAATGACATGACCGTTTTGGAAGTATGCTATGCCTGCGGCTATAATTACCCTTCTAATTTTTACCGACAATTTAAGGCGATAAAAAAGGTAACGCCGTTAGAATATCAAAAATCTTACTTATCTTTGCCTTCAAGAAAATAAACACACATTAAAAATTTAAAAACCGCCACTCATGAAAAAACAAGCGACATTGCGCAGGGCTGTTAGTACCTTGTTGCGTTTTACCCGTGATGAACAAATGGGCTTAATTCTTCTTTTCCTCCTTGTGTTATCTGTTATTTTTGTGCCTCATTTTATGCTGCCGTCCGACCCCGGTCCTTTGAATTTTGAGGAGCTGAAACGGCACATTGACAGTTTGGAGCAAGTAGGCGAACAAGCGGAATATCGGCAGGCCTCTTTTTCGGAAAACAGGCAGAACAGCCGCTCTCCCGCTGCCTTCCGCAAGGCCGATACGGTGCGCGGCAGCATTGATTATAAACCTTTCGTGCGGCCGGAAGCCATAGAAGTTGAACTTGACCTGAACACCGCCGACACTACTGAGTTGCAGCAGGTACGCGGCATAGGCGGTTATTATGCTCGCCGTATCGTGGAATACAGAACACGGCTGGGGGGCTATTTTCACATTGGCCAACTCATGGAAATCCAAGGCATTGATGAGGAAAGGGTGCTGCGATGGCAGAAACAATTGAAAGTTAATCCGGAAGATGTGCGTAAAATAGATTTATCGACTACAGGAGAAGAGGAACTGCGCCAACACCCTTACATTGGTTATTATACGGCGCGGGGCATTATCAGTTTCCGAAAAACGCAGTCGGTTGTAACCTTAGACGATTTAGTGAAAAACAATATCATCGCGGAAGACGCGGCCGAACGGTTAGCGCCGTATCTTACCGATTAGCTCCCGCCACGCACAGTACAATTTCGCCTTTTGGGGCGTGTTGGGTGTAATGCTCGGCTAATTCGGCCAGAGCGCCGCGGCGGTTTTCCTCATGCAGTTTCGATATTTCGCGCGAGACGCAGGCCTGCCGATCCGACCCGAAGGCTTCGGCTAATTGGGTAAGGGTTTTCACCAAGCGGTAGGGCGATTCGTAAAATACCATTGTGCGTTCTTCCTTGGCTAATTGGGCTATGCGGGTTTGCCGACCTTTTTTTTGAGGAAGAAAGCCCTCGAAGCAAAAGCGGTCGCAGGGCAGCCCCGAATTTACCAAGGCAGGAATAAGGGCAGTGGCTCCGGGGAGGCATTCTACCTCTATCCCCTGAGCTACGCAGGCGCGCACCAACAGGAAGCCCGGGTCGCTGATGCCCGGCGTGCCTGCATCGCTGATGAGCGCTATATTGCAGCCCGCGGCAATGCGCTCGACAATCTCTGCCGCTGTGCGGTGTTCATTGAACTTGTGATGGGCTGCCAAGCGTGTTTTAATGTTGTATTTTTTGAACAGCACGGAAGAAGTGCGGGTATCTTCGGCTAAAACGTAATCTACCTCCTGCAACACACGTAAGGCGCGAAAACTAAGGTCTTCGAGGTTACCTACAGGCGTTGGTACAAGGAATAATTTAGCCATACAGGGATAATCTAAAGAAAACGGCGGCGAACAAGCGAGATAAACAACTGTACGGCGCCGGCTGTAGCGTCCCAATGGGGAAAGGCGGTATTGAGGTATAGCAGCGCCTCATCGAAATTTTGCAGGCCGTTAAGCTGTCTGACGGTTTGCGTAAACAACTCGCCGGTACCGAATAATTCTTTGATAAATAGCAGTCGATCGTTGATGCTGATTGCCTTTGCCAAGTCGTTTACTTTTGCGCCGGTGGTAGTCGCCTCGGGTTTGACGGCGATCTTATCATGTACCGAAAGTTGCCCCTGAAACTTGTCGGCCAGCGTTTCAACGATAGGCTTTTCCGCTACTAAGGTGGGAGGCGGTACAGGTACAGGTTCGGGTACAGGTACTGGTATAGGCTCAGGTACACGTACAGGTTCAGGCATTGGCGGCGAAGGCGGCGTTATTACCTTCGGCTGTACTTCTTCAGCGGTAATTTCAGGCACTGTCGAAACTTTTATTGTTTCTATCTCCTTCTGTTTCAATAATAAATCTTCATTTAAGACAGCAATTTGCTCGTTGAGGCGGCCTTCTTCTTCTTTCATCTCCTCTATCTCCTTCTGCCTCCATAGTAAACTATTATCTAAGTCGGCAATTTGCTCGTTGAGGCGGCTTTTTTCTTCCCGTAAAAGCTCTATTTGACGGATTTCTTCTAACATGAAATTCTCACACTCTCTTACAGTTTGTAAGGCTTCCATCATTTTCGACAATAGCTTGTTAATATTTTCCTGTGGTTCCATATAATTTTATTTTTACCTTTGTATTAAGAAATTTGAATTAAAATACAAATATACTACATTTTTAGTAAATACCATGTTTTTAGAAAGTGCAAAAAATCCGGGATGGATAGAAATTATTTGTGGTTCAATGTTTTCGGGAAAAACAGAAGAATTAATTCGGCGCATGAGACGGGCGCAATTCGCTAACCAGAAAGTAGAAATCTTTAAACCGCTGATTGACGTGCGCTATTCCTCAACGGAAGTAGTGTCGCACGATGCCAACGCCATACGTTCCACCCCTGTGGAATCGTCGAGCAATATCTTATTATTGACGGGAGATGTGGAAGTGGTAGGCATTGACGAGGCGCAGTTTTTCGACATGCACTTGGCGGAAGTATGTAAAGCCTTAGCTGATAGAGGAATAAGAGTGATTATTGCCGGTCTTGACATGGATTATCTCGGCAAGCCTTTTGGCCCCATGCCTGCGCTGATGGCTATGGCTGAGTACGTAACCAAGGTGCATGCCATTTGTATGCGTTGCGGCAATTTAGCCCATCATTCGCATCGGCTCACCGCCAGCGATAAATTAGTGGTGTTGGGCGAAAAAGACACCTACGAGCCCCTCTGCCGCCATTGTTTCAACGAGGCGAGAAAGTCTTGACAGCATTTATTATTCATTAACTCACTATCCGAATAACCAACTCCCGCAGCAGGTCGCCATGATCGGCAGCGCCGTTATACCAACCCTTGCTGCGCATGTCGTATTCGCGGATAAGGCGAATAATTTCGGCCGTTTTTCCCGGAGGATAATTACGCCCTGCCGTTTTGTAATCAGATAAAAAAAACGGAGCAATACCCATGCCTGAAGCTAAGGTGTAATTATCAATAGCCGTATTACTGCGTTGAAGTAAATGCAGTTTTAACAGTTTGACAAAATTCCCGAAGAGCGTACTGAGCGTCATTACCATAGGATATTCATTGGGATTCTTGCGGAAATGCTCAACAATCAGCATGGCCTTTGCCGTATTGCGCATATTAATGGCATTATTCAGTTCAAAAACATTATATTCCCGACTAATGCCGATGTTTTTTTCAATATGTTCGGTAGTAATTTTTTTATTCCCTTCCGGCAACAGGGTGAAAAGTTTGTCGAGTTCATTGACTATCTTGCCCAGGTCGGCGCCTAAATGCTCGAACAATATCTGGGCGGCGTCGGGCCTAATGTCGCAGCTTTTTTCGTTCAGGTAATTCTTAATCCAAGCCACTGCCTCATTTTCGTAAAATTGAACAGTCTCTAATATCGCCCCTGTCTTTTCTACTGATTTGTAGAGTGCCTTACGCTTGTCCACCGACTTGTGCATAAAACACAGTACCAAAATAGTGCTGGTTAATGGGTTTTTAGTATATACTTCTAAATCTTCAAAATTCTTTAACTGTTGGGCCTCCCGCACAATAATTACCTGTTGGCTGCTCATCATCGGATAGCGGCGGGCGGTATCAATCACCTGCGCTACGGTAATATCCTTGCCGTAGAGCACCAACTGATTGAAGCCGCGCTCCTCAGGTGTCAGAACATTGTTCGCTATATACTCGCTGACTGTATCTATAAAATACGGCTCTTCGCCCATGAGCAGGTAAATCGGCTTATAGATTTTATTCTTCAGGTCGGACAAAATGCGCTCTGTGGCAGCAAGGGTATCTTTAGCGTAAATTTTAGCCATGCGTAGTAACGAGTTATGAATTAGGAGATACGATGCCTGTGTAAGTTTGAGGAGTAAGCGCCAATAGCTCCTGTTTAACGCTGTCGTTTACCTTCAGCGTTTCTATAAAGGCGCGAATGCTTTCCTGCGTAACAGCCTCATTCGTGCGGGTTAATTCTTTTAAAGCCTCGTAAGGATTAGGATAACCCTCGCGGCGCAGAATGGTTTGAATGCCTTCGGCCACTACCGCCCAGTTAGCATTGAGGTCGCGCTCCATAGCCGCTGTATTCACAATAAGCTTGTTTAAGCCTTTGAGTAAGGAACGCAGGGCGATAATGCTGTGGGCTATGGGAACGCCTATGTTGCGCAACACAGTGCTGTCGGTAAGGTCGCGTTGCAGGCGCGATACCGGCAATTTGGCCGATAGATGTTCATACAGGGCATTGGCAACGCCTATATTTCCCTCTGCATTTTCAAAATCGATAGGATTAACCTTGTGCGGCATAGCCGAGGAGCCTGTCTCGCCTTTCTTGATGGCTTGTTTGAAGTAGTCCATCGAAATATAGGTCCACATATCGCGTGACAGGTCAAGCAGAATAGTATTGATGCGCTTCAGGGCATCGAAACAGGCCGCTAAATTATCGTAGTGCTCAATTTGGGTGGTATATTGCGAACGCCGCAAAGACAATTTTTTATTAACGAAATTATCGGCGAAGCACAACCAGTCTATCTTTGGAAAAGCAACTGCATGGGCGTTAAAGTTGCCTGTAGCGCCGCCGAATTTGGCTGAAAAGGGAATAGCGCTAAGCAAGTTCAATTGATTGCCGAGCCGTTCTGCGAACACCATTATTTCCTTGCCTAAGCGCGTAGGCGAAGCCGGCTGACCATGTGTGCGGGCAAGCATGGGAATAGCCGCCCAATCCTTAGCCAAAGTTTTCAACTTGTCGGAACATTGTTGCAGCAGAGGCAAATAGATCTTTTCCAGCGCTTCTTTTAAACTTAGAGGTACAGCAGTGTTGTTAACGTCCTGCGAGGTGAGCCCGAAATGAATAAATTCGCGGTACTCTTGCAAGCCTCTTTCATCGAAACACTTTTTTAAAAAATATTCTACCGCCTTTACATCATGATTAGTAATGCTTTCGGTTTGTTTGATTTCCAAGGCCTGTTCGGGCGTAAATTGAAGATAAATATCGCGGAGCGCCTCCATTTCCGCTTTTTTGATGTTTTTTAGTTGAGGCAGAGGAATTTCACAGAGCGCAATGAAATACTCCACCTCCACCAAAACACGGTAGCGGATAAGGGCAAACTCAGAGAAATAATTCGACAAATCAACTACTTGCGGCCGATAACGGCCGTCAATCGGTGAAATAGCGGTAAGTGTTGTTACATTCATAATGTATCATTTGTGTTAACTTATAAAGGTAGTGATAATTTTTGAAATAAAAACCCTAACTATCGGTAAGGCCGCAATGTTTTTTATTGATTATCAATTATTTATATACATTACACCTGTGGCCAATTTTTATCACCTCAACCGTCAATATCTCATCTTTGATGGTGTAGATAATTCGATAAACACCGACACGGACACGATAAGTATTTTCCGCTCCAAGTAATTTTCTGTAGCCGTGTGGTCGTGGTTCTTGTGCTAATTTTCTAATATTTGAATCAATAGCGCTCAAGCACGTAGAATCTACTCTGCATAAGTCTTTTCTTGCAGATTTGCTAAATACTACTTTATACATTGTATTTTAATCCTCTACGTTCAAATTCCTCTTTCATTACTTCTTCTAAAGGAAATGTAGGCTCTCCTCTGCGTGCCTCTACATCTGCGAGGTCAAGCAAATCTTCTATTATTTCTTTGTTTTTGAACAATTCTAAATCTATGCCCAAAAAACGATTATTTCCAAAGAAAAAGACAGGAAAATCCTTACTGACTGATGTTGCGGGTTGTTTCATAGCTTTTGTTCTTTCGTAAGTATTCAAATGCAAAGATAGCAATAAATGTTTAAAGCGAAAAATATTTCTGCCTGAACATGCCTTTACTATGTAAATTTAACGTACCTTTGCAGTCCTTTTCTAATTTTTGTAAAAAAAGCTTTATGCTGCTGATAGATAAAATCAATGATCCGGCCGACTTGCGAAACTTGCCTGTTGCTGAGCTAACGGAATTGTGCGCCGGTTTGCGGGAGTTGATTATTGATGCCTGCGCCGAAAATCCGGGACACATAGGCGCCAGTTTGGGCGCAGTGGAATTAGCTGTTGCTCTGCACTATGTGTTTGACACTCCTAACGATAAGCTGATCTGGGACGTAGGCCATCAGGCTTATGCGCATAAGATTCTTACCGGCAGGCGCGAGGTTTTTCATACTAACCGATGCTATGGCGGCATCAGCGGTTTTCCAAGGCGTAGCGAGAGCGAGTATGATTCTTTTGGCGCCGGCCACTCCTCCGTAAGCGTATCGGCAGCCTTGGGCATGGCCATGGCCGCCCGAATGCAAGGCATTAATCAACAAACTATTGCAGTTATCGGCGATGGGGCTATGACCGGCGGCTTAGCCTTCGAGGGCTTAAATAACGCCGGAGCACAGCGGGAAAACCTGCTGGTGGTGCTGAATGATAATAATATTGCTATTGACGAGAATGTAGGCGCCCTTCATCATTACCTGATGAAACTTACGCTTTCAGCACGTTACAACCGTGCCAAAAAACGAATATGGGACGTACTGGGACAGAATTTTATCCGGCGAGGCATTCAGAAGTTTGTCAGTACTACCAAATTGGCCGTCTTCAAACGAAGCAACTTGTTCGACGCCTTGGGCTTTCGTTATTTCGGCCCGATCGACGGGCACGATGTTAAACAATTGGTAAAGGCGCTTTCGGCTTTGAAGAAAATTGAGGGTCCGAAACTATTGCATGTGATTACTAAGAAAGGTAAGGGCTATCAGCCTGCCGAAGACAACCAAACCACCTGGCATGCTCCCGGATTATTTGAAAAGAACACCGGAAAGCGCATTATGGTAGCAGGCGAACCTGCGCGTTATCAAGATGTTTTTGGCGAAACAATTATAGACTTGGCGCATCAGAACGAAAAAATAGTGGGCATTACACCGGCCATGCCCTCGGGCTGCTCTTTGAATATGATGATGGAGGTCATGCCTCACCGCGCCTTCGACGTAGGTATTGCAGAGGGTCATGCCGTAACTTTTGCGGCCGGATTGGCAGCGCAAGGTTTATTGCCCTTTTGCAACATTTATTCCTCCTTTATGCAGCGCGCCTATGATGAGGTGATACACGACGTGGCGCTGCAGAACCTGCAAGTGGTCTTTTGCCTTGATCGCGGCGGCTTGGTGGGTGAAGACGGCGCAACGCACCACGGCGCTTACGATTTGGCTTATTTCCGCTGTATTCCGAATATGGTTATAGCCGTTCCGATGAACGAACTGGAGTTGCGCAATATGATGTACACCGCACAATTGCCCGGCGGAGGTCCCTTTGTTATCCGTTATCCCCGCGGTTCGGGCGTGGGCATGGACTGGCGGCAGCCATTTGAGAAAATAGCCGTGGGTACTGCCCGCAAATTACGCAGCGGCGGCACAACTGCCCTCTTATCGGTAGGCGACATAGGCAATACAGCGGCCAAAGCCATTGAGCGATTAGCTGCCGAAGGCATTGCCGTTGCCCATTATGACATGCGTTTTGTGAAACCCATTGACGAGGCGGTACTGCATGAGATAGGCAAGCAATATAAGCAGGTTGTAACCTTGGAAAACGGCGCTGTGCTTGGTGGTTTGGGCAGCGCCGTAGCAGAATTTTTTACGGATCACGGCTATAAATTGCCGGTAACCCGTCTTGGTATTCCCGACCGCTTCGTTGAACACGGCGCCTTGGAACAATTGCATGCCGAGTGCGGCACCGACGAGGCAGGGATTTACTGTACGCTTAAAGCTGTAACACCTTCTTAGGGCTCGTCAATTTTAAAACTCAATTGGCCATGATAAAGTTAATGCTTATTCGAATCAAATGAAAAATTCAAAACAGTTTCTCAAAGTTTTGTAGTTCCTTAAAAATATACTACCTTTGTCCTGATTATGGAACATTTTGTAGTATCGGCAAGAAAATATCGTCCTTTAACTTTTGAAACAGTTGTAGGGCAAGGGAATATAGGTGTTACGCTTAAGAATGCCATTAAGCGCGAGCAGTTGGCGCATGCCTATCTGTTCTGCGGCCCGCGTGGCGTAGGCAAAACCACCTGCGCCCGTATTTTTGCCAAAACTATCAACTGCCTGAATCCTTCGACTGATATGGAGCCTTGCGGCGAATGTGAATCCTGTCGCTCCTTTGCCGAGAATCGTTCCTACAGCATTCATGAGTTAGATGCCGCTTCCAACAATTCGGTGGACGATATTCGCCTGTTGAATGAGAAAGTGCGCGTTCCGCCTCAAATCGGGAAATACAGCGTTTATATCATCGACGAGGTGCACATGCTGTCGGCTTCGGCTTTCAATGCCTTTTTGAAAACGCTGGAAGAACCGCCCGCGCATGCTATCTTCATTCTGGCCACCACCGAAAAGCACAAAATTATTCCAACCATTTTATCGCGTTGCCAGATATACGATTTTAGCCGTATTTCGGTTCCCGATATTGCGAAACACTTACAGGAAATTGCCGCTAAAGAAGGGGTGCAGGCTGAGTCTGCCGCCCTGAACGTGATTGCCCAAAAGGCCGACGGCGCTATGCGCGACGCCCTGTCGATTTATGACCAGGTGGTAGCGTTTTGCGGTAATACCATTACTTATTTCGGCGTTATTGAAAACCTGAATGTACTCGATTACGAATACTATTTTAAGCTTACCGAACATTTTCTCGAACACCGTTTTGCCGACACCTTATTGATTTTTGATGAGGTACTGGTAAAAGGTTTTGACGCACAGTATTTTATTGCAGGATTAAGTAATCATTTCCGCGATTTAATGGTATGTAAAGACCCGCGCACGCTTTCTTTATTAGAAGTGGGCGATGTGATTGCCGAGCGTTATAAAAATCAAGCAGTTCAAGCTTCTTCGGAATTTTTGCTGGAGGCCTTGCAACTGACCAATGCCTGCGAAATGAACTATAAGTCGAGCGGAAACCCACGGCTCTTGATTGAATTGACCTTAGTGCGCTTATCGAATATAGGCGCTGAAAAAAAAAACGATGATAGCGAAGTAGAGGAAGAGGAGGCGCCTGCTAAAATAGTTGAAACTACTGAAGAAAATGCTTCCGGGGCGATTGTTTCTGCTAAGGTGTCTAAGATGGTAAATGAATCGGTGCAACCTGCTATACCTGCTGTTCCTAAAAGTTTTTCTTTGAAAGAAGCCATGGCCAAGCAGTCGGTGATTGAAGAAAAAATAGTTGAACAGCCGCAGGAATCCCGACCTTTTACTCAAGAGCAATTAGTCGCTATCTGGAACGAATTGGTTTTACATGTGGCCAACAAACCGCGCTTGGCTAATGCCTTGAGAAATGCGGCGCCCCTACTAAAAGATACGGCTGTTATTTCATTTTCGGTGATGAATAAAAATCAACAGGAATGGATGCAAAAAAATATGGCGGAAGAAATTCTGAATTTTCTATCCAAAGCATTGCACAACGATAGTTTGCAGTTGGAAGTAACAGTGGAGGAAGAACTACAACCCGATAGTGAAACGCAACTCTACATGCCCACGGAGAAACTGCGCTTCTTAGTCGAAAAATACCCTCAGGTGCAGGAACTGAAAAAGAAGTTGCAATTGGACGTGAAGTAGTGTAATTTCAATTAGCAAATGCAATAATTCATAATTCTTTTGTATCTTTGTGCGCTTAAAAAAATCATAAAAACATGAATATTTCACCTGAAAGGATTAAATGCCTGATTGTTGGAGGAGGTCCTGCCGGTTATACAGCAGCTATTTACGCCTCCCGCGCAAATTTACAAACAGTGCTTTACGAAGGGCTTCAACCCGGAGGACAGCTTACTACCACTACCGAAGTGGAAAACTTTCCCGGCTACCCCCAAGGGGTTTCCGGTCCTGAGATGATGTTGCAAATCCGTGAGCAGGCCGGACGCTTTGGCGCTGATATTCGCTTAGGCAGTGTAACCAAAGCCGATCTTAGCCAACGTCCTTTCCTGATTACCATTGACGACACCCACCACATTGAAGCCGAGACAGTTATTATAGCCACGGGCGCCACTGCCAAATACTTAGGCCTACCCTCAGAAGAAAAATTCCGCGGACAGGGAGTTTCCGCCTGTGCTACATGTGATGGCTTCTTTTACAGAGGGTTAGACGTTGCCGTAGTGGGCGGCGGCGATACGGCCTGCGAAGAGGCTATTTATCTTTCCAATATCTGCAAAAAAGTATATATGATTGTGAGACGTAATGTTTTACGTGCGTCTCAAGCTATGCAGAAACGGGTATTAAGTACCCCGAATATCGAAATGTTATGGGAACACCAAACGAAAGAAGTGCTCGGCGATATGAGCGGCGTTACCGGAGCTTTATTAATAAATAATGCCGACGTAGAAAAAAAGATTGACATTCAGGGTTTCTTTTTAGCTATTGGCCATACCCCTAATTCTGAGCTATTTAAGCCCTATATTGCCACTGATGAATTAGGATATATTCTCACTGTATCCGGCTCAACCAAAACCAATATTTCGGGAGTATTTGCAGCAGGCGATGTACAGGATTCTCGTTATCGTCAGGCAATTACGGCTGCCGCAACCGGTTGTATGGCTGCCAGAGATGCCGATTCATTCCTTAGTGAACAATAAAGCATTGTTTCAAAAAAAATGTCTATCTTTGTAGATTATTATGAAAAGTAAACATTTATTACATTTTTGCGTTGTAATGATGGCCGGATTTATATTGGCTTCTTGCACCAGCGCTTTCGACAAGATTTTGAAAAGCAATAATCCTGAGCTTAAATACCAGAAAGCTCTCGAATATTACAATCTAAAAAAATACAGTCGGGCAGCGACCTTGTTCGATAATGTTGCCTTGAACTTCCGTGGAACAGCACGGGACGACAGTGTCAACTTTTTTTTAGCGAAATCGTTCTTCCTTGATGGCGACATGTATTCGGCCGAGCATTATTTGAATATTTTTCGGCAAACGTTCCCACGCAGTAAATTTACGGAGGAAGCTTATTTTCTTCGCTGCGTAAGTGTTTATAACACTACCTACCGCGCCTCGCTTGACCCTCGCCCCAGTTCACAGGCCTTAGCGTATATGGGTGAGTTTATTTATCTTTATCCATCTACCGAGTGGTTGCCCGAAGTTAAAAAAATGCAAGAGGAGTTATCTGCCCGTTTAGATGAAAAAGCGTTTAATTCCGCCGCCTTATACTACAAAATCGAAGAGTATAAAGCTGCGGTTATGGCTTTAAAAACAACATTAAAAGACAATGCCGATACGCGGTATCGTGAAGATATTCTTTACCTGATTTTAGCCTCCAGTTATGAACTCGCGAGAAACAGTGTGCCATCAAGGCAGCGCGACCGCTTTCAGGCAGTGATTGACGAGTACTACAATGTTATCAGTGAATACCCCGAATCGAAGTATAAAAAAAGCGCCGATAGTATGCACGCCGAGGCGCTTAGATTTTTAGAAAAAAAATAAATATTTATATATGGAAAAAAAGACAAGCGTACCTGTTACTACTATTACCCGTGATGTTTACAAACTTTCAGTGCCTATTGGCAACGTTTATGAAACCACTATGATTATTGCCAAACGCGCTAATCAGATTGCTGCTGAAACCAAACAGGAATTAAATCGAAAATTAGAAGAATTTTCAACTTATTCCGATAATTTGGAAGAAACCTTTGAAAATCGCGAACAAATTGAGATTTCCCGCTACTACGAACGTCAACCCAAACCCACATTGATCGCCATTCAGGAGTTAATTGACAAAAAGATTTATTTCCGCAAAATAGAAGAGCGTCCTGAAGAAAAGAATGCTTAAAGGAAAACACATATTACTCGGCATCACCGGAAGTATTGCCGCCTATAAAGCTGCAGTGCTTGTTCGTTTATTAAGCAAAGTCGGAGCCGAAGTAAAAGTGTTGATGACGCCCATGGCCAAACAGTTTATCACGCCTTTGACCATGGCTACGCTGTCAAAGCATTCTATTCTTGTAGATTTTTACAACCCCGAAAACGGCGACTGGAACAATCATGTGAGCCTTGGCGAATGGGCCGACTATTATCTCATAGCCCCCGCCACTGCTAACACTTTGGCTAAAATGGCTGTCGGCGCCGCCGATAATCTGTTGCTTACTTCCTACCTCTCGGCGCGTTGTTCGGTAATAGTAGCGCCCGCTATGGACGTAGCTATGTTTAAGCACCCTGCTACCCAAGCGAACTTGGAAATGCTCCGCAACAATGGCGTGAGCATTATCCAACCGGGAAGCGGCGAATTGGCCAGCGGACTTGAAGGCGAAGGAAGAATGGAAGAGCCGGAAAACATAGTGGGCTTTATAGAAAAAATGGAAGAACTATCTTCCAAAAAAAAAACATTAGCGGGAATTAAGGTACTCATTACCGCCGGGCCTACTTATGAAGCCATTGACCCTGTGCGCTTCATCTGTAATTATTCATCGGGGAAAATGGGATATGCCTTAGCCGAAGAAGCAGCACTCCGCGGAGCCGAAGTTACGCTGATTAGCGGCCCTACGCATCTTCCCTCTCCGAAAAACAGCCATATCAAACTTGTTCCTGTAACCTCGGCTGCCGAAATGCTGCAAGCTTCCGAAAGGGCTTTTGATAATGCGGATATAGCTATTTGTTGTGCGGCAGTGGCCGACTTCACGCCTGTAGAAGCGGTCGGCGAAAAAATAAAACGTGAAAACAGCGAATTTCAATTATTATTAAAACCGACCTCAGACATTGCTGCCGCGCTGGGGAAGAAGAAAAAAACAGGCCAATACCTCATCGGATTTGCATTGGAAACAGAAGATGAAATAGCTAATGCCAAAAAGAAAATACACAAAAAAAATCTTGACTTTATCGTATTGAATTCTTTAAACGATAAAGGAGCAGGATTTGGCGGCGACACCAATAAAATTACTTTGTTGTACAACGACGGTCAACAGATGAATTTCGAGCTTAAATTGAAAAGCGAAGTGGCAGGCGATATTATAAATGCCATTGAATGTTTAATGATTAATAAAAAATGATTATGAGAAAAATCCTTTTTATAATCTTAGCCTTGTCGCTCCTTACTAAGGCGGGAGCACAGGAATTACGCTGTAGCATAAGCGTCAACTATTCTAAAATACAGGGCACTAATCAATCTGTCTTCACCACCTTACAAAAGGATTTGAATGATTTTGCGAACAACACTGCATGGACGAACAATGTTTTTGCCGTTGATGAACGTATAGAATGCAGTATGTTCATCAACATCACCGAGCAACTCAGCGCCAGCGAATTTCGCGCCACATTGCAGGTGCAATCAAGTCGGCCTGTGTACGGCAGCACCTTTATCACTCCCATATTCAACTATATGGACAGTGAGATAACTTTTACTTATATTGAATACGACCAAATACAATTCAATGAACAGGCATATACCAGTTCGCTTCCCTCGCTTATAGCATTCTATTGTTACATGATACTGGGACTTGATTACGACAGTTTTTCCTTATTGGGAGGCACAGACTGCCTGAAGAAAGCCGAACATATTGTATTAAATGCACAGAATGCTCCGGTTAAAGGCTGGAGGCCTTACGATGGCTCGCGCACTAACCGCTACTGGATGATTGAGAATATGCTGAACTACAAATACGGCCAGATGCGCAATGCTTATTACAAATACCACCGACTTGGCCTCGATTTGATGAGTACCAGTATAAGCGATGGCCGTGCAGGAGTGATGGAAGCATTACTCGATATACAAAAAGTTCATCGCGACAGACCCGACACCTATCTGTTCTTCCTCAAACTATTCTTTGACGCCAAAGCCGATGAAATTGTCAATATATTTTTGGAAGCGCCCGAAACGGAACGCTTAAGAGCTTATCAGATATTGCTGGAAGTTGACAAGATGAATCAAAGAAAGTACACAAAACTAAAGGAAACAAACACGCCATTTTAGTTAGCAGGTATGTTACAAACCTTGTCCATAGAGAACTATGCTCTTATTGAGAAGTTAAACATCACTTTTCCCGACGGATTAAGCATTATTACAGGGGAAACCGGCGCGGGAAAATCCATTCTATTAGGCGCATTATCGCTCATTCTCGGACAACGCGCCGACACTATGGCGCTCAAAGACAAGAATAATAACTGCATAGTGGAAGCCTGTTTTGCCGTTGACGGTTATGGCTTAGAAGAATTTTTTCTAACCAACGATATTGACTACGACAACACTGCCACTATCCGCCGTATTATTAGCCCTACAGGGAAGTCAAGGGCTTTTATCAACGAAATTCCCGTTAACCTGAACCTCCTCAAAGAACTTGGCGACAGGCTTCTCGACATTCACTCGCAACACCAAAACCTGCTTGTCGGCTCATTGAGTTTTCAAACAAGCGTAGTAGATGCACAGGCTAATCATGCCAACCTATTAACGACCTACAAACAGGCTTTTACAGCCTATAAAGAATCAGCCGCGGCGCTTAGCGAATGGCAGGATAAGGCTCACCGAGCTAAGGCCGAATACGACTATCTTTTATTCCAATACAACGAACTAAATGCCATACAACTGAAGGCAGGAGAGCAACAAATCCTCGAAGAAGAGTTGAAGCAACTCACCCATGCCGAGGAAATAAAAGAAGCCTTGATAAAAGCAAATACCGCCTTATCAAGCGAAGATATTTCCATTGATAATTTATTGCGCGAAGCGCTTCACGGCTTACAAAAAATAAGTCCGCTACTGCCGCAGGCACAGGGATTGACTGAGCGGCTTAACTCTTCGCGCATCGAATTGCGCGACATCAATCAAGAGATTGACAACCTTAACAATAAAATTGACTTATCGCCCGACAGACTGTCAGTGGTAGAAAGTCGGCTCAACGCTATTTATTCCCTTCAACAAAAACACCACCTCAATTCGGTAGAAGCCTTAATCAACTTATACGAAGAACTTCGCGAAAAATTAAATGCGATTGAGAACTTTGACCAAACCTTAGACCATTTACAAAAGCAACACGATTTGCATTTTCAGGCCGCCAACAGTTTAGCGGAAAAAATATCGGAGCAGCGTAAGAAAACCGTTCCCGATATTGAAAAAAATATGGTGGACAGCTTGCAGCATTTGGGAATGCCGCATGTGGTATTCCGCATTGTGATTGACGATACCGAGCAGTTACAAGTCAACGGAAAGAATACGGTTACTTTTTTATTTTCCGCGAACAAGGAAATAGCGCCGCAAGAACTGTCGCGCATTGCTTCGGGAGGTGAAATTTCCCGTGTAATGCTTTGCCTGAAATCGCTTATGGCGCGCAACAGCGGACTTTCCACTATCATATTTGATGAAATAGATGCGGGCGTATCCGGCGACATTGCCGACAAGATGGGAAATATTGTGTACGATTTGTCAAAGACCATTCAGGTCATCAACATTACTCACCTGCCGCAAGTAGCCAGCAAAGGCAAGGCGCACTTTGTAGTATTTAAACACGAGAACGCTGCAGGCGTAACTACTACCGCTATCAAAGCGCTTAATCCCGACGAGCGCCTTATGGAAATTGCCAAGATGCTCAGCGGTCAAAGCATCACACAAGCCGCTATCGACAATGCTAAAGAACTGTTAAACTCCGATTTATTAACCAAAACTATATAGCTATGCGACTTATTATTCAAGAAAATTATGAAGAAATCTCCAAGTGGGCAGCGGGTTACATCGTACAAAAAATCAATAATTTTAAGCCTACGACAGACAAACCTTTTGTTTTAGGGTTACCTACAGGCTCTTCGCCTCTTGGCACTTACCGCGAATTAATCCGTTTGCACAAAGAAGGTCGAGTTTCTTTTAAAAATGTAATTACTTTCAATATGGACGAATACGTAGGATTACCGAAAACACACCCCGAAAGCTATCATTCGTTTATGTGGAATAACTTCTTTAGTTGTATTGACATTCCGAAAAACAATGTGAATATACTCAATGGTAACGCTGTCGATTTAGAAAAGGAGTGCGCCAAATATGAAGAAAAAATCAAAAGCTACGGTAAAATTCATTTGTTTGTAGGCGGTATTGGCCCCGATGGGCACATTGCTTTTAACGAACCTTGCTCCTCTCTCACTTCCCGTACCCGCGTAAAAACGTTGGCAACAGATACTATTATAGCCAATTCCCGCTTTTTCGACAACGATATTGCTAAAGTGCCGAAAAGAGCGTTGACCGTAGGTGTTGGCACGGTTATGGACGCCGAAGAAGTATTGATTATTGTTAATGGCCACAGCAAGGCTCGCGCTTTACGCCATGCGGTGGAAGAAGGCATAAGCCATTTATGGACTGTCAGCATGTTGCAGCTACACCCCAAAGGTTTAATCGTATGCGACGAAGCTGCTACGGTTGAACTGAGGGTAGGTACTGTCAGCTATTTTAAAAACAAAGAGAAAGAAAATGATAATTTGAACGCGAAGAATTTGTTAAAATAAGTTTGTTCGAGAAATTATATAATCAACTGCGCCGTGTTTTTCATGAACATCGAGTCGGAATATATACTACTATTTCCATTCATTTAGTAGTAATTATTGTTTTTTTGTTATATAACATCAACAATCTTCGTTTCGCAGAGATGGCTTTCCTCATAGATTTTTCCAAGCAGGAAGAAAAGATTGCAAGGGAAGAAAAAGACCAGCGCCGTAAAGATTTTGAAAAGGAATTAGAGAAAACCTTAACCGACAACAGGCGTAACCATGAGCTGCGCAACGTAGCCGTTGATAAATCCGACAATGTATTGCGCGACGACCGCCACCAAAACCCTTCCTCCATTTATGAAGAACACAAGCAGGTACAGGCGCGTTTAGACGCTTCGCGACTTGCCGCACAGCAGCAGCAGGGTGGCGATGTAGCACCTGTGGCTGTTACGTCCGACAACAATGCAAAAAAGGCAGAAACTTACAAAGGTCCATCAGTACTCAGCTATGATTTGGGAGGACGCAAAGCCATGCGCTTACCTGTGCCGGTATATCAATGTCAAGGCGGAGGCGATGTAACCGTGATGATTGAAGTTGATCGACGGGGGTATGTAGTGAGCATGATTATCAGCGCCACTTCCTCAGTTGACAATACCTGCCTGCAAGAAGCAGCGAAACGAGCAGCGCAAACTTCCCGCTTTGCCGCCGATGCCAGTGCCCCCGAACGTCAGAAAGGGCACATTGTTTACAGGTTCATTGCGCAATGAATTGAACAGCAATAATGGGAGCAAGAAGATAGGGGCGGTTATTCAGCTAATAGAAAATCTATTGTGTAATTAATCTGTTTAATTTCATCAGATTAAGTATTTTTCCGTTTTTCCCTTTCAGGCTGATGATTTCATCGTTTATCATTTCTGAAAGACTTCTCGATAAAGAGGGACGGGTAACGCCAAAATATTCTGCCAGCGCGGTCTGGCTCATGGCTAAAGTAAAAACCATATTTTTACTTCTGTCTAATATATATTGTGCTAATTTCCCTTTAATGGTTTTTGTAGAAAGAAATTTTAACCGTTCAGACAGGAAATGCGCCCGATTAGAGGCGAAGGCCATATATTCCTTTAAAAATGTTTCATTGGTGGCGAGTTGTTTTATAATTGAATCCTTGGGAATAAGAATAATTTCGCAATTTTCTAATGCGACCACGTCCACAGGAAATTGATTGTTTTCGGCAAATAAAAAGGCAGGCGCCAAGGGACGGGGTGCATGAATGGTTTCGATATTCAAAACAGCTCCCGATTCCGATAACATTTCGGCTTTTACGCTTCCCTTCAATAAGATGTGTAAGGCAAGAACAGGGTCTCCATGCCTGACAATCCATTCTCCTTTTTTGAAAGATTTGGTCTTAAATTTCAACTCATTAAAAAAATCTTCCTGTTCATTAACAGGTATATTCTTACATAGCGGACATAAAATTAAATCGTCAATTTCCATATTATTTGATTTTTTGCAAAGATAAGATTTTTCTTGCCACTGTAACAAATGTTACGTTTTTTCCTGTTTTCGACCTGTATCTTTGTGAAAATTTTAGAAAAATTAACCTGTAAAAAATAAAAAAATGTATTGCTATCAATGTCAAGAAACAGCCGCAGGTAAGGGCTGTACAGTAAAAGGGGTTTGTGGAAAAACCGAAGAAGTGGCAAATCTACAGGATTTGCTGATGTACCTGATGAAAGGCGTGTCGCATTTGAGTGTTCGCCTGCGTAAAAAAGGCGAAGAAATGCCCGAAGTAAACAAATTTATTACGGACGGACTTTTTATGACCATCACCAACGCCAATTTCGACAAACAACGATTTGTCAAGAAGATTGAAGAAGCGTTTCGCGTCTGTGAAAAACTAAAAAACAGACTTGCTGAGTTAGGCGTAACGGACGCTCTATGCAATTTCAAAGGTCTGGATTGGAAAGACAGAACACCCGAAGAAATGGAGGAGAAAGCGAAATCAGTCGGCATTTTATCTACGCAAAACGAGGATATACGCTCTCTGCGCGAGTTGCTGACTTACGGTATTAAAGGTTTGGCTGCTTACGCCGAACACGCTGCTAATTTAGGCTTTGAAGAGACTGAAATCTACGCTTTTATGCAGGAAGGATTAGTTGCTACGACCAACGACCATCTCTCTGCCGACGAACTCACAGGTTTGGTGTTAAAATGCGGAAGTATGGGCGTCAAGGTCATGGCTTTGCTGGATAAGGCGAATACATCGACCTTTGGCAATCCCGAAATAACGAAAGTAAATATCGGCGTTCGGAACAATCCTGCCATTTTAATTTCGGGACACGACCTGCGCGATTTGCAGGATTTATTGGAACAAACCGAAGGTACAGGCGTTGACGTGTACACGCACAGCGAAATGCTTCCCGCCCATTATTATCCTGCGTTTAAAAAGTTCAGCCATTTTGCAGGAAACTACGGCAATGCGTGGTGGAAACAAACGGAAGAGTTTGAAACGTTCAACGGTCCAATTCTTTTTACGACCAACTGCCTCGTTCCTCCGCGTTCCAATGCAACTTATTCCGACAGGGTTTATACCACAGGTTCTGCAGGATTTGCAGGCTTTCCGCATATAGCGAATCGAGTAAACGGAAATCCCAAAGATTTTTCCCAAATTATTGAACACGCAAAAAAATGCAAAGCCCCCACCGAAATTGAAAAAGGCGAAATAATCGGAGGCTTTGCTCATGCACAAGTTTTTGCTTTGGCTGATAAGGTGGTCGATGCCGTAAAATCTGGCGCAATCCGTAAGTTTTTCGTCATGGCAGGCTGTGACGGACGTATGAAAAACAGGGAATACTACACGCAATTTGCAGAAAAACTGCCCAATGACACGGTTATTCTCACGGCAGGTTGTGCTAAATATCGCTACAACAAACTGCCTTTGGGCGATATAGGCGGTATTCCAAGAGTTTTGGACGCAGGACAATGCAACGACAGCTATTCATTAGTCGTGATTGCCTTGAAATTGAAAGAAATTTTCCAACTCAATGATGTAAATGATTTACCGATAGCCTATAACATCGGCTGGTACGAACAAAAAGCGGTGATAGTCCTCTTGGCTCTTTTATCATTGGGCGTGAAGAACATTCATCTGGGAACAACACTGCCTGCATTTTTGTCACCCAACGTAGCGAAAATATTGGTAGAAACCTTTGGAATTGCAGGTATCGGCACGGTTGACGAAGATTTGAAACTGTTTTTGGGATAACTGCTTTTCGTGGTGGCGGCTGGCGTTTCTTCTTTTCTATTCAAACAATTGAATCCAACGTTTTTTGCCTTCATATTTCTCTTTAAATACAGTGATAATTTTTTCTTTAGTTAATTCTCCTTCTGTACCAAGCCACCGGTTAAAGTCAAAGTCATAAAGTATTGCGCGACGTTTCATTTCTTCTATAAATTGGTCACTCCAAATATCATATAGTATATAATCGGATTCTTCGTCTCTTAATGGCTGAAGAAATATGTAACCGTCAAAGTTGTCTGCAAAGGTTCCTACTCTACTGTCAAAACTCATTTGGTAATCTGCATCAAAAGGTTCTGCACCGAAAGGACTATCGACTAAATGAAAGGCTATCGGTTTGTTGCCTATTTTTTCAAATACTGTATCGAAAAATCCTTGACGCATAAATCCTAAAGCACCTGAATTTGTTCCCATTGGTACATGTTGTAAAACTACAAATACGTTTTCAGAAGAAAGGCGTTGAACTAATTGTGCACCTGCTGTTAATGCAGGGTCTTGACCGCGTGCAGCCGATGAACCACCTGGAACATGAGATTTATAAGCGTGCCCATACCCGACAATAAACAAACTATTTCGTGTATCTGTTTTTGTTTTGATTGTTTGCTCAATTACATTTGCCATATTTGTATTTCGGTCAATATCATTTTCCTCATGTTTCTCAAAATCTTCAGAAGTATGCAAAAATTTCCAAGGGGCTTGTTTATCAGTAGCCACTACTTTAATTTGTTTATCAACAGTTAAGGTTTGATTTAACTTCCAAATATTTATCAAAAACTCATATTCTCCTCTATCCCACCAGCCATAAATTTGTTCGGAACGCATAATTTCCAAAAGTATCTCTGTATCCAATTCTTTTGATGCGTAAAACTTGTCAAACTCGGTTTGCTGATACGACGGCAATTCCACGAAAACTATTCCTACTTTTTCGGGAAAACGCGGGTCGTACAACACACTTGTTAAGCAATCCCAAGAAATTTTTCGACGATGAAGTTCTCCGTAAATAACAAGTGGGTAATTAGCCAATGCCTCCAACAAAAAGTCTTTGGGTTCGACACCATGTTGATTAACATAGTTTACAAACATTAATGTGTCGGTTGAAACTGATTTTACTTCAATTGACCGACAAAGCCTGTTTAAAATATTAGGTGCTTTGGCATAAAAAACTTCTCTCGAATTTTCCAATCCACGTCCCAAGTCTTCGCCTATATTTAACCACTTACCGTCTTCAAAACCCAATACTCGGATAGAGTAATAGGCTGAATCAATTTCTGTTATCATGCCAGCAATTGAGTCCTTGTAAACAATTACTTCTTTGATTGTTCCATTTAACATCATCGTTTTAGAGGCTTCATTCACAGTCTTGTCAGGGGCATTACTTTTCGGCAAATACTCCCTAAGCATGAATGCACTTGCTTCACGCCATAAATTCTCTTTTCCGTTAACAATTAAATACGAGCAAGTAATTCCTGCATTCAACGGTGTAGTTAAATCAAATGTGTCTGGAAAATCTTTTAATTGTTTGTCAATCGTGATTGATTGAGCCTTTACGGTTGTCGCTAAACAACAGATTGCTAAAATACTAATAAGCTTTTTCATCTCTATACTTTTTTATTCTTAGAAACTGTTTTGAATTTTAAAAATATCATGTAAATATTTGTTTATCAACAGGTTAATTGAATAATATTTTGTATCTTTGTGATTATAAATCATTTAAACACAGAGGAAATGTGCAAAACTAATTATTCAACCAACCTAACCAAAAAACAATGGCAAGTTATAAAGAAAATTGCAGATAGCAAAAAATGAAAGCGAAAACATTCCTTACGAGAGATCATGAATGCTATCTTTACTTGTTAAAGGCAGAATGAAAAATTCAAAACAGTTTCTTATAATTTTCAAACAATTACCCACTACGCTGTCCGCCGCTTGCCAATAATTTAGAAATAAGGCTAAAGCTGGCGAAGGCATTGCTTAGGGCTATTCGTAAATTTTTCCTATCTTTGCCGAAAAATAAATATGCTTTCGTCAAGTCAAAAACATTGCCTTACTCAGTTGATTATTGTTGCAGCGGGGTGTTTGCTCTTTTTGTCGGGGTTGGGAGGAGTGCATTTATTCGACTGGGACGAGATTAATTTCGCGGAATCAGCCCGCGAAATGATAGTAAGCGGAAATTATTTAGATGTTCAAATTAATTTTGAACCCTTCCCTGAAAAACCGCCGCTGTTTATTTGGATACAAGCGGCTTCGATGAAGATGTTCGGCGTCAACGAATTTGCTGCGCGCTTTCCGAACGCCATTTGCGGAATTATCACTTTACTGTTTTTGTACAATATCGGGAAACGGCTGAAAGGCTACAAATTCGGACTGCTTTGGTTGGGCTCTTATCTGTGCTCCCTGCTGCCGTTTTTCTATTTCAAATCAGGAATTATTGACCCATGGTTTAATCTGTTCATCTTTCTGGGGATTTACTTTTTTGCTGTTTTCACCATGTCCGACCGCAGTGCTTATAAACACTTGGCTTTATCAGGACTATGCTTAGGATTAGCGGCAATGACTAAAGGTCCTGTTGCAATTCTCATATTTTTACTAAGTTTTGTGGTATTTTTGATTTACAGAAAATTCAAATTGAACTATAACTATAAACAGGTAATTTGGTTTGCTGCAATACTAACTATCGTTAGCGGACTGTGGTTTTTCCTGCAAATGATATTCGGCAATTCAAAAATTATTGCGCAATTTATCGACTATCAAATTCGACTGTTCCAAACCGAAGATGCAGGGCATGGCGGATTTTTCCTCTATCATTTTGTGATTTTGCTGATGGGCGTTTTTCCCGCATCAATACTTGCACTTCCAACGTTTCGACGAAAAGCGCTAAGCGATGAAACTTCCATCAAAACAAAGCGAATGTTTGAGTGGCTGATGATTTTGTTTTGGGTGGTTTTATTGCTGTTTTCTATCGTTCAAACTAAAATCATTCATTATTCGTCGCTCTGTTATTTTCCGCTTTCGTTTTTAGCAGCATACTATATTTATCAGATAATTCAGAAGAAAACAACACTAAAAATATTTCAAAAAGCGAGTCTGATTTTTGTAGCTGTAATCTGGGGATTTGCAGCTTTGGCAATTACTACATTTGACCAGTGGAAAACGCTTATCCTCGCAACGGCAGATGAATTTACGGCAGGCAATCTTCAAGCCACATCTTCATGGTTAGGCTTTGAGCCGCTAATCGGCATTTTGTTGATTACCGTAACAATTTATTTTTGTTGTAAAGTAAATGTCAAGCGAAGTTTTGCATTATTCGGCGTCTTCCTTGGCAGTTCCTTGTTCTACATTTTTTCCATCATGCTGTTGGTGGTGCCGAATGTGGAAAGATATACCCAACAGGCCGTCATTGAATTTTTAAAAGATAAAGCCGATGATGACTGCTATTTCCTGCCTGTTCATTACAGTTATGCGCATTATTTTTACGGCAATATTCAATATAAAATGCCTGACCAGAGCAACGACACCGAGCGGCAGCAATACATGAGCGGAGCGATTGACAAGTCCTGCTATTTCATTCTTAGAAATACAGAGAGCAATAACCAACGGTTTATGACGAATGCTCCCGATGCGCAACGGTTATATGATAAAAACGGCTTTGTTTTTTATGTGCGAAATCCTTAGGCTTTAGGCTTTTTCCAGAAGGGCTTACCAGTTTTTATTTGTTCAAATCCTTCGCCGAACACTCCCATAACATTAGCTACCGATATGAAAGCTTTCGCATCTATTTCTCTGATAATTCGATAAAACATGTTGATTTCATTTTTACGAACAAGAATAATCAACACCTTGCTTTCTTCCTTGCTCCACCACCCCACCGAATCAAGGGCAGTTACGCCGCGTTCCAAATCCTGAGTAATACGATCGGCAATGGCTGCATATTGTTTGGAGAAGACCATAATTTGCACCGATTGCTTGTTGCCTGAGATAATCAAATCAATGACGTAAGAGAACGACACCATTTCCAAATAACCGTAAATCACCGACTCTAAATTCTTCCCCGGAAGGAAGTATATAGAACCGATAATTACTAAGTCGCAATAAATAAATACGCGACCTGGCGAGGTGTTATGGAATTTCGACATGATGAGGGCAATAATATCAGTTCCGCCTGTGCTTCCGCCCTGCATGAAGACCATGCCAATGCCCACGCCGCTCAAAGTGCCGCCGATAATGGCGTTAAAAAGGTCGTCGCTAAGTTCGGTGCGCCAGGTAATAATTTCGGGCAAAAACTGAAACAGAATAGTTGATACTCCTATTCCGAATATGGTTTTTATTCCGAATTTGTTACCCATAATCATAAAACCGATAATCAGCAAAACGATGTTTATTGTAAAATAAGTGTAGCTGACCGGAATACCTGTAGCATAGAAGGTAATAGAGGCTAAACCAATGACGCCGCCGCCTGCAATCTCCTGCGGAATAATAAAGGTAATCCACCCGAAGGCAAAGATGAATAAACCTAAGGTCATAATGGAATATGACCTGATTTCAGACCAAATATTTATTTTCATACGACAATATTAATTATTTTTCCCGAAACCACTACTACCTTTTTCGGGCTATTACCGACTAAGTGTTTTAGTGTTTGTTCATCGGCTAATATTGCCTTTTCAATCTCAGCGGGCGAGAGGTTCAGGGAAAGTTCTTTTTTAAATTTTAATTTACCGTTAAACGATACGGGGTACTCAAAATTATCTTCCACCGTGTAAGCGGCGTTATATATCGGAAAAACAGCATCGGCGATAGATGGGGCATGTCCCAGCAAGGCCCATAATTCTTCGGCAATGTGCGGTGCAAAAGGCGACAGCAGTATGGTTAAAGGTTCAAGTATTGCCCGCTTATTACATTTCAAGTCTCCCAACTCATTTACGCTAATCATGAAGGCGCTTACCGTAGTATTGAATGAAAAGTGCTCCATGTCGTCCTGCACTTTTTTTATTAACTTGTGCAGCGTCTTCAATTCTTTCGGCGCGGGTTGTTCTTCTGATACTTCAAAATTGCCGCGGTTATGGAACAATCGCCAGAATTTACGCAGGAAGCGGTGTACGCCGTCTATGCCATTCATATCCCATGGTTTCGACTGTTCGAGAGGGCCGAGGAACATTTCATACATACGCAAGGTATCGGCGCCGTATTGCTCGCACACTGCATCGGGGTTGACCACATTGTACATGGACTTGCTCATCTTCTCAATTGCCCAGCCGCACACGTATTCTCCGTCTTCCAATATAAATTCGGCATCGGCATAGTCGGGATTCCATGCGCGGAATTTATCTATATCAAGTTTGTCGTTGCTCACAATGTTCACATCAACGTGCAGTTCCTGCGTGTCGTATTGATCTTTCAGTCCATGCGACACAAAGGTATTGGTGTTTTTTATGCGATACACAAAATTAGAACGCCCCTGAATCATTCCCTGATTAATCAATTTTTTGAAAGGTTCTTCTTCGCAGACGTAACCTAAATCAAACAGGAACTTGTTCCAGAAGCGGGAATAAATCAGGTGGCCGGTAGCATGTTCGGTGCCGCCGATATAAAGGTCAACGTTCCGCCAGTATTCATTGGCTTTTTTACCTACCAGAGCCTCATCGTTATGCGGATCCATGTAACGCAGGTAGTAGGCGCTGGAGCCGGCAAAACCCGGCATGGTGCTTTTTTCGAGGGGGTAATTTTTATTTTCCATGGTATTATTTTTCTTCATTTCATTGATTGTTCAAATTCTTCTATTGTCGGCAAACTGCTTTTCAATTCTTCCGGAAGGGCATTAGTCAGGTCAAATTCGCTTACCCCCATTGGTTTATGAACATCGCGCAGGGCAAACTCAGCTTCGATATTGTTTTTATCGCGACATAGTAAAATGCCGATAGTGGGTTTATCATCATCTTTTTTTAGCAGTGTATCCACAGCTGAAAGGTAAAAATTAAGCTTGCCCGCATATTCGGGAACGAATTTTGTGTTTTTCAGTTCAATTACCACATAACATTTGAGTTGAATGTGGTAGAAAAGCAAATCAAGGTAATAATCCGAACCTGCAATGTCTAAGTGATATTGCTGTCCCACAAAAGCAAAGCCTTTGCCAAGTTCGAGCAAAAATTTAGCAATATGTTGGATAAGCTGGTTTTCAATATCTTTTTCATAATAAGGCTTGGCCATTGTCAGAAAATCGAAAACATAAGGGTCTTTCAGTGTTTGTTGTGCTAAGTCCGACATTGGCTCAGGCAAAGTAAGAGAGAAGTTGGTTACGGCTTTGCCTTGCCGTTCGTGCAGTCGGTTTTTGATTTGCAAAGCCAGTAGATCGCGACTCCAAGTATTCTTTTGTGTTTCTTGCAGGTAAAAGATAGCAATTTGCAGCTCTTTTATTTTGTCAATAATTTCTCTTAGATGCCCCCAAGGAGTATTAAACACAAGAGTTCTTAATTTGCCGCCTGGCTCAAAACTTAACTGACTGCCAAGCAGGGGAACAAATTTGTCCACAGATTGTGGATAAATTATATCTTCTTTATTGTCAGTGCTTTGCAATTTGCCCACAGATTGTGGGCAAATTTGGTTCGCAGCTTGTTGTCTTATTTGAAAATATAAAAAAAACTGTTTACAATACCTCAAATTAGTATATGAGAGTCCTCTCATTTCCGGAAACTCCGCTTGCAAATCTTTGGAAAGTTGCTGCACCAATTTATCTCCCCAAGCCGCTTGGGCTTGTTTTTCGACAATCATTCCACCCAAGTCGTAATAAAATTCAATAAGCGTAGCATTAGCCGCCAAAGCCGCTCGAATTTGTGTCGAACAGATTTTGCTCTTTATCTCCGAAAACCATTTCAGGTAATCCTTGTCTGTGTTTATGAGGTGTGGCATAATGAATTATATTATTCGTTATTCATAAGACTTATTGCTATTCCTCAAAATAGCCGCTATCCGCCTTTTTTGCTTCATACACCCACTCCTTCGCTCGTCCCAGTGGCGGATCGCCTGTTTCGGTTGGCAGGAATTTGTCCACTTCAGGCAATTCCAAGGGTAAGGCCTCTATCGGCAACGGCGTGGCTATACCGTCTTTATAATAGATAGGAAAAGGCTCGCCCCAGTAGCGTTGGCGGCTGAAAATAGCGTCGCGCAAACGGTAATTCACCTTTACTTCTCCTATTCCATTTTCTTTAATGTATTCTTTTGCTTTGGCAATGGCTTGCAGCACAGTAAGTCCGTTCAAAAAATTGGAATTTATCATAATGCCTTCTTTCGCATCAAAACTTTCTTCCGAGACATCGCACCCTTTAATCAAAGGAATGATGGGCAAGTTGAAATGTTTGGCAAAGGCGTAGTCGCGGCTATCGTGGGCGGGCACTGCCATAATAGCGCCTGTTCCGTAACCCGCTAACACATAATCAGAAATCCAAATCGGCAGTTTCGCTCCATTAAAAGGGTTAATAGCGTAGCTTCCCGTAAACACGCCTGTTACTTTGCGGTCGGCAATACGTTCCCGCTCAGTGCGGTTTTTCACTTTGTCAAGATAGGCTTCTACGCTTGCTTTTTGGTCAGGCTTTATCAAAAGGTTCACATATTCGCTTTCGGGAGCAAGCACCATAAAGGTGGCGCCGAACATGGTATCTGCCCTTGTCGTAAATACTTGAATCTTGAACCTTGGTTGCTCCATTGCCATTAGGAACCGCATCAGCGGCGAAACGCCCTGTTCCTGCAATGACGATTGAACTTTGAATTCTACTTCCGCTCCTTCGCTCTTGCCAATCCAGTTGCGCTGCATCTCTTTCAACGACTCGCTCCAATTCACCTGCTCAAGTCCCGACAAGAGGCGCTCAGCATAAGCTGATACCCGAAGTTGCCACTGCTGCATCTTCTTCTGTTCTACCGAATGGCCGCCGCGGACAGAAAGCCCGTCCTTCACCTCATCGTTAGCCAGCACCGTACCTAAGGCAGCGCACCAGTTTACCGAAGTTTCCCCTAAATAAGCTATGCGGTAATTCATCAAAATATCGTGCTGTTCTTTTTCCGACATGGCTTTCCATTCTTCGGCTGTGAACGACAATTCTTCCGTCTGAGCAACATTCAATCCTTTCGCTCCCTGCGCCTCAAAATGGGCTGTCAACTCCGAAACAGGACGCGCCTGTTGTTTTTCGTAACAATAATACGAATTAAACATTTGGATAAAGACCCACTGTGTCCACTTATAATAATCAGGTTCGCAGGTAATTACCTCACGGCTCCAGTCGTAGGAAAAACCTAATTTATCAAGTTGTTCGCGATAACGCTTGATATTGTTGGCTGTAGTAACCGCCGGGTGCTGCCCTGTTTGAATAGCATACTGTTCGGCCGGTAAACCGAAGGCGTCGTAACCCATGGGGTGCAGCACATTGAAGCCCTTCAGCCGCATGTAACGGCTATAAATGTCGCTGGCGATATACCCCAACGGGTGGCCTACATGCAGGCCTGCTCCCGAAGGATAAGGGAACATGTCGAGCACATAAAACTTCGGACGCTTATTATCCGCCTCTACCTTAAAGGTTTCATTTTCCGCCCAGTAGTCTTGCCATTTCTTTTCAATGGCTGAAAAATTATACTCCATAAATCATACGAATTTAACCTACAAAGTTACGGTTTTTTTAGTAAAAATGCGAAAAATTGATGAAAATTGGCGAAAATTGATGAAGATTGCTTTTCTTTCGTCATTGCGAGGTACGAAGCAATCTATTTTCGTCCGCCATTGCGGGTTGCTTTAACGGCGAAGCAATCTAATTCACTGTTTTGGCGTGCAGCTGTTACATATAAACGGCAAGGGCTAAAAAAACATTATTGATGTAACGGCTGCTGTTTGGTGGTATATGCTGTTCCAGATTGTGTCCGTCTATGGTGGCGCGCTTGTAACTGTTATATACGTCATACGCGCCTCTTCCGTAGCCTGCGGAAATTCTAATCGTGTTGTTATCGTAATAAAGCCCAACATTAATAATGCCGCTCAAATTGAATTTTGTAAACAAATAACGAGAGTTGCGCTCAACCTTATTTCCTTTATTTATAATATATGGAAATTCAACTGTAGTAGCAGTTATAGTAGTCACATCTGAATATATCTCATAAGAAATTACATCAAAAGGAAAAGGCTCAAACATCAAACGGGCATTTACTAAAAAACCAAATCGCCCAACAATGGGTAGCGATAATTTCACTTCACCAACAGCATTTAGATGAATATTGCTATCATCAAAAGTGTAATACTTATCTCCAGCAGGCCAAAAACTGCTTAATTTGTTTCCTTTTACGAACATTCCTCCGGCAGAGAGGCCTGTGTATTTATTGAGCCACCATGTATAAACAAATTGTGCATAAAAAGCTCTGCCTTCACAATCATTTTCATAAGAATTAAAGAAAATGCCGCCTTCCCCTTCTATACTTTGCCGTTTTTGGGAAAGAGCCTGCTTAGGCAGTCCTGTAAAAAGGACTGCCATCAGCACTGCCGTAAATATTATTATGACTCTATGAAACGAACGCCTCTCCATTTTCCATTCTTTTTTACAGCGCCAAATATTTTGGCTAAATGTTTATATGTCTACAAGACAAATGTAGTTATATTTTTTGAATTGGCAAAAATAGTTGTATCTTTACAAAATTAATTCAAAGTCTATGCTTGATAATCTAAATAACATTCTTGTACCTAAATTACTTGACAGTATCAGCAAAATTATTGTTGATGCTCGCAAGCGCGTAGTTCAAACAATCAACAATGAACTTATTATAACTTACTGGAGAATTGGAAAAGAAATAGTTAAAAAAGGATTGATAATGAGACAATTTAAGATAGGATTGATAGCGCTTATACAGCCGGTATTGCTGATGGCGCAACCTGCGGGAAACATTCGCGGCATTGTTACCGACGGCGCTTCGGGGCAAGCGTTGCCTTATGTTTCGGTAGTTGTACTTCATTCAAATCCGCTTGTCGGAACGACTACTGATGAGGCGGGAAATTTCTGTCTAAACAGCCTGCCTGTGGGACGGTATGATATTCAAACCCATTTTGCAGGCTACGAGCTGGCTGTTTTCAAGGAAATTATGGTTAGTTCGGGAAAAGAAGTCTTTTTAGAAATCGCCATGCGTGAGAACGTTCACGAGTTGGAAGCGGTAACCATTCGTCCAAAAATCAATAAGGAAGCGCCGTTGAATACAATGGCGATGGCAGGAGCGCGAATGTTAAGCGTAGAGGAGGCAAACCGCTACGCCGGCGGATTTGACGACCCTGCGCGCTTGGTTACGGCTTTTGCAGGCGTTGGAGGAACCATGAACAGCAACGGCATTGTGATTCGCGGCAATTCTCCTCTATTTACGCAATGGCGGTTAGAGGGTGCAGAAGCGGTTAATCCTACGCACTTTGCGGATATTACAGGCGTAGGAGGCGGTATCATTACCGCTTTAAGTTCGCAAGCGCTGGGCAATTCTGACTTCTTTAACGGCGCTTTCCCTGCAGAGTACGGAAATGCGCTGTCGGGGGTATTTGACATGCAACTGCGCAGCGGAAACAACCAAAATTACGAACACACCGCACAAATAGGCACGCTGGGCGTTGAGTTCGCTTCCGAAGGACCGTTTGCAAAAGGGAAACAGGCTTCGTATCTGTTTAATTATCGCTATTCGTCCATGGGGCTTGCTGCTGACTTGCTTCCCGACCTGATTGGCGATGCAATGGGAATGCGTTATCAAGACTTGTCTTTCAAAATGAATTTCCCCACGCGGCGCGCAGGAACATTTTCAGTGTGGGGGGTAGGAATTAAAGATCGCTATAAAGACCCCATTCCCAAAGATACGAAAGATTGGTTAAACCCTGATTTTGAGAGTGAAGCCGTTTTTGAACAAACAAAAGCCGTTGGCGGCATAGGACACAGAATTTTTATTGGCAAACAGTCGTACCTCAAAAGCGCTTTGGTTGCAAATTATACCCAAAATAAAACAGCAGGAGATATAGTTTACGCTAACCCCGATTGGGACAAATTCCAAGCCCTTGATATGCAAAACACGAACTGGAACGTAGCATTTACTACGTTTCTAAATACGAAATTCAGTGCAGCGCATACCAACAGAACAGGCTTTAACGTTACAGCTCTGTTTTATAATTTGGATTATTGGCTCTATCCCGACATGTATTCGCATCCGGGCTATCCCCCTGCGGCTATGGTTCATTATGCGCAAGGTTCGGGCGGTTCGGTGGCGCTGTCTGCCTTTACACAGTCGTCTTTGAGATTGAGCGAGCGTCTGACAACGAACATCGGGCTGCATGGCACATATTTTCGTTTAACCGAAAAAGCAGCGCTTGAGCCGCGTTTTGGCATTCGCTGGCAAGCAGCGCCGAAACATGCCGTCGGGTTTGCTTACGGCAAGCACAGCAGACGTGAAAACACAGATTACTATTTCGTGAAAACCCCACTAACAGGCAATGAACTTGTCAACAAAAATCTTGATTTCGGCAAGGCACATCATTTTGTGCTGACCTACGACTACGCTATTTCCGAGCATCTTCGCCTGAAAGTAGAGCCCTATTTTCAGTATCTTTACAATATTCCCGTGGAAGAGGGCACGGTATTGTCAATAATAAATTATCGCGATTTTTTGACGATGCTTCCTGCGCTGGTTAACGACGGAAAGGGACGAAATTACGGTATTGAGATTACATTGGAGCGTTATCTGCACAAGGGTTACTATTATCTGTTTACAGGATCGCTGTTCAACTCGCGCTATACAGGCGGCGATGGCGTGTGGCGCAATACGGTTTTCAACCGCAACTTCATCTTCAACGCTTTGGGCGGAAAAGAATGGAAAATGGGACGACAAAATCAAAACATTCTGGGTATCAGCCTGCGTTTCACGATGCAAGGCGGCGAGCGTTACATACCTTTTGATATGGAGGCATCGAAAGCAACACAAACCGTTGTTTTTGATGATTTACGCACCTTTGATCCGCAACTGTCGCCCGATTTTGTTTGCCATTTCACCGTCAGTTACAAAATCAACCGCAACAGGCTATCGCACGAAATCAGCCTGAAAATGATAAACGTTACAGGCAATCAGGAGTTAGGTGCATACTATTACGACTACCGCAAAAACGAACCCGTAATGTATATGGGCGCTGTGTCGATACCCAATATCAGTTATAAGATAGAGTTTTAAACAAATTGATTACGAAGCAAGAATACAAAAATGCCGAACGCCAAGCCGCTAAAAGGTTGGCAGCCATGGTTGGACGATAGTGCATAAAATCAATGTCTTGAGTTATGCTTGCCCAACAAACCCGCTTCCGCATTAAAGGCTTTTTGCATATTAGACTGTGTTTAGATACAAAGGTTTAAAATGAACAACTCATAATTCATAAACCGTTTTACGGCAAATCAATTTTTATCCGATTGTGCGTAATTCAATAAAATTCATGTATATTTGCGTATAATTAAGAGTTAGCTGTTATGCTATGACGACACCTAAAATTTAAAAATATGGACTATAAAATTGAAGAAATAAATTTATTGGCGAAATTTGAAGAGTTAGAATTAACTCTCCCAACCGAGTTGGCTTTTTTCCCAGAAAACATTGAAAGTGCGAAACAAAAAGAAGAGTTTGTTTTCACGGATAGTATGCTTGATTTAAGCAAAATTTTCAAGATAGACAATATTGACGTTTCGGTATTGGGGGTTGATACTGAACTTTATAGGAGTAGGAAAAGTGCTGACATTTATTTGCCAGCAATATTTTTTAGTCTTTCCCTAATCACAGAAAATCCCTCAATAATTTCTGTTTCTTTAAGTGTATTGTCCAATTATATATATGACCTTTGTAAAGGTTCATTAAGAAAAAAGACTGCCAAAGTTGATTTATACATTGAAACAAGAGAAAAGGGGAAAATAAAAAAAATTAGTTATAATGGAAATGTAGAGGGAATAAAAGATTTAGACAGAATAATAAAGGCAATGAGATGAAAGTGTTTTTAGAAAATCCAAATTTGCTCATTAATGAATTTAATGAAATGGCTTCAATTGCTCAAAAAAAAGCATTCATAACTGTTGGTAAAGAGATACAAAAAGAAGAAATAGAAACATTAGAAGCATATAGAAGCAATTTACTTAAATTAAAAAGAAAATATGTTAAAAGAGGGTTAGAAAATGAAGCTAATCTTGTTTACTGTATTGAACAATCATTGCAAGCAGTACAATATGAATTACAAATGCTTGTCAATATAAAAGAAGATAAAATGAGTGAAGCTTGGGGTAATTTGGTAAATGCACAAGTTGTTTATGGAACAGTTATAAGAAACTATCCATTTGAATTTGAAGCTGATAATGGATATATTGCAAGGCTTGAAGAATATGAAAAATTACTTTTTCCTAAAATGTTTTTTTCAAGTGTCGGAGGCATTATTAAAAAAAGTCATTGTTCTATATGCAATGAAAATTACAACAAATGTAATCATATAAAAGGTAAATTGTATAATGGAGAGCTATGTACAAGAGTAATTACCGAAATGGAATTAGAGGAGGCGTCTCTTGTAGATACACCTGCAAATAAACATTGCAGAATATTGACAATAACTCATAATGGAAAAGCAGTTGACATTTTAACATTAAGAGAGAAAATAAGCACAAACAGCTAACGAGCGGAATTCTATGTTCATTTCCAAATAAAAACGATTAAAGTTTCAATATTTTTTTAAGCTACAGATTTATCTGTCTGATTTTCATAATCAACCTGATAGAGCTGTTTGCTTTTTACTATAGCAAAGATCCGGTGTATCATTTTGTTTCTTATATTATTTACAATTAACCACCTGTCCTTTCCTTCCGATAATTTCCGTCTGTAATACCGTTTGATATTAGGGTCATAATTGATGG
>Ga0099364_10000400_pt1 | contig 72397 bp, 65 predicted proteins | sample TergutTh196P3_FD_73070 | JGI IMG/M metagenome (GOLD analysis project Ga0099364, IMG submission 73070) | Microcerotermes parvus P3 segment gut microbial communities from Pointe-Noire, Republic of the Congo - Th196 P3 | ecosystem: Host-associated > Arthropoda: Insects > Digestive system > Gut ...
TAGCCGACTACCGCATATCTAACCTATACGGCGAGGACAGACCGCCCACCGAGGAAGACGTGCGTATGCTGCTTCAATACTTGGTGGGCTACAGAATAGAAGACCTTACGTATAGGGAAATTGACGTGGGTATGCCTACTATTGAGGTGGTGTCGGAGATACCTAGTGGGGGGCTTACTGCCCTCTGGATAGACATCGAATATGTAGCTACGCCAAGTGAGGGGGCGTATATACGTGAGGTGTGGTATACAAGAAAAGGTTATACTGACTATGTATATTTATCAGAAACACACCGAAATGGGCCAAGGGGTACACTGGGTCAAGCGCGAGTTTCTCTCAGAACGGAAGACATTGAACGGAAACTTACATTCCATGTGGAAGATTCCGCAGGGCTAACGGCAACCTATGAAATCGAAGCTATGCCGTACCATATTGATTTAAGCTACGAAATATTCGACCTACCCGAAAGGGAATATGCGTTTTCTGATACTAGGGGTATCCGTTATGTGACTAATCGCCTACATTTTTTCAGTGTATATCACGCTGACCCTGGGGATATAGATATGGACGCTATTGCCCAAGCGTTTGTTTCCGTTGGGGGCGAAATAGAAAGAGTTGACAGCTACGATACGTTTACGATTTATATATCCCCTACGGACGAAGATGGGCTTAATGCTAAGGGCGAGTATTTGTTAGAAAACTATCCGCATCTATTTAAACGGTATTCTATAGAATACTTGCTTGGTATCGTTTCGGGCAATACAGCCCCTGAAGGGGGTGGTTTCTTTAATTCTAGTGTGACTACTGGAAGCTCCTTTCGTACAAACGACGACATGTGGGACAGGGGTTATGATTGGGCTTTTCATACTATTGGCTTGCCTTGGGCTTGGTCTGTTTTTGGTGCGCATGTACGCCAAGAGCCGAAAATAGGAATAATAGACGACGGAGTAAACCATGAACACGAGTCTTTACATCTTTTACCAAGCAATATGTTCGTATATTCAACAAGGAATCATGGTGATGGCTCACACGGAACGCTTGTAATGAGCATTATCGCCGCCCTTCACAATATAAAGGGGATAATGGTAGGCGCAATCAATATCGAGAGGGAAGCTGTTTATAGCTACAACTCTTACCTGCCCGATGGAGATTCGGGGCAACATACAGACCTTGGTATACTAGCAGGACTTAGGGAGTTAGTTAGGAGGAAAGATGTCCGTATTATAAATGTTAGTCTAGGTGGTAAAGAGCCTATAGACCCGTTTACTACTACAGAATCGGGGCAACAAATCCCGTCATACCCCAATTTCAATGAAAGAATGAATGAAATGATAGCAGAAGGGAAAAATTTTCTCGTTATCACTTCTGCGGGTAATGACGCAATAGAAGCACGGTATAAAGGTTCATTTTCACTTGTGACAGAGCCTCTTTTGCGTGCTAGGATAATAACCGTAGGTAATTCTACTGAAGATGGGGATATGGCAGACTCTAGCAATTACGGCATATATGTAGATGTGGTCGCACCAGGTACAGATATTTATGCTTCTTTGCCAAGAGGTAATGTAGGTGTTCGTAGCGGTACGTCTTTATCCGCACCGTACGTATCAGGCTTGGCGGCGTTAATATGGGCGGAAAAACCTGAATTAACCCCCGAGCAAGTAAGAAATATAATAATCGGCTCTGCTCGTTCCCACGGTCGCGCCATAGTAGACAACCGCACCAACATACCCGAGAGCTTCCAAGGTCTAACCTACTACGAAATAAACGTCCCCGCCGCCCTATTCATGGCGCGCGGCATAGACCCAAGCCTCTATTTAGGCGACCCTCGCGGTAGGTTCACTACGCCGCGTACTGCCGTATTGGTAGGGCATGTTATCGACCACGAGGGCAACGCCGTAAAAAACGCGCGTGTACGCCTTTATAACGGCTCTACCGTAGTCTTTGAGGAACGGACAAACGACTACGGCTTTTACCGTATGTTTGATGTCACACCTATCGAGCTAAGACCGTCCAACCTCCATATGCAAATTGACACACTTACCCATGCGCCGTACACCCTCGAAAACATGACAGTAAACGCGGGCATAAACGAATACACCCACGAGCTTAAACACGCCATGCCCGTGACTATTACGCTTATGAACGCTACGACCAGCACGCCCATAGCGAATAGGACAATCACCCTGTCACACAGACACAATAGCGAATCGTGGACAAGCAAAACAGACGGACGAGGACAAGCCGAATTTCACGTTTCTATGGTTGCTCCCCCTGTGGTTACAAGAACCTATAACCTCACAATAGATGCTCCAGACGTGACAAACACTAGCGCGGGTATTGTTACACTAACCGCGCCGTGGGCTACGCCCACATCTACGCCTAGCCGTAAATCCGTGACGATTTACGATATAACAGACGAATTTGTTCGTGAGAATATTCGCACGAGAGTTTTGTCGAATTTGGGTAAACGGTCTAATGACCGCATTTATGAGCATGAGGTAGCAGAAATGAAGCTCATACATTTTTGCAGTGGTCTTGGAATACAAGACATGCAAGAGCTTTCTGCACTTAAATATTTTACGTCACTGGAGTTTTTATGTCTTTCGGGCAATAACTTAACGGAAATTGACGCGTCCATCGTTCCGAGCTTAACAACCCTATATGCGTGGAGTAATTATTATCTTACGTCAGTAAATATCACAAAAAACGTACATTTAAGGAGCTTGGATTTTTGGAGATGTAGTTTAACCTCGCTAGACGTTTCCAACAATAAGAATTTATCGTATTTAGAGCTTCGCTTTAACTATATGCAAAGCATAGATGATGTCATTGGCTGGCGTAATACTCGATTAACTGAAGATGGTAGTACCATTTACTTTGACCCACAATCTAGTCGAGTACAAAGCCAAGGGCAAAGCCAAGGGCAAAGCGAACCCCCCACCCATTCCCCCGACTTCGACCCATGCCCCAACTTTCCAATACAATAACCACAGACCCCATATAAAAAGGAGAATAAACATGCAAAATTTCCAAATCAAAATCCCGACAAATCTAGTTTTCGGGAAAAACACGCACCACCAAATAGGCGAGCTGATAAAGCCGTACGCTACCAAGGTTTTACTGCATTATGGCGGCGGCACGGTCAAAAGGCTCGGGCTTTATGACGACACAAAAAAGTCACTGACGGCGGCGGGCATTCCCTTTGTGGAGCTTGGCGGCGTTATGCCAAATCCGCGGCTTTCGCTTGTGTACGAGGGCATCGAGCTTTGCAAAAAAGAGGGCGTTGACTTTGTGCTGGCAATCGGCGGCGGAAGCACGCTGGATTCGGCGAAGGCAATCGCGGTGGGCATGTGCTATGACGGCGATGTTTGGGACATGTTTGACGGCAAGGCGCAAATAACGGCGACCCTGCCCGTTGCCATTATCCTTACCATACCCGCCGCAGGCAGCGAAATGTCGCCAAATTCGGTGATTTCTAACGAAAAGCTAGGCAGAAAATGCGGCATGGGCAGCGATTTAATTCGCCCTGTGGTAAGCATAGTAAACCCCGAATTTTTTACACATTTACCCAAATCACAGCTTGGCAACGGCGTGGCTGACATAATTAGCCATATTTTCGAGCGGTATTTTACGCATACAAAAAACTGCGATATAACGGACGGCTTATGCGAAAGCGTTCTCAAAACGGTAATGAAAAACGCGCTAATCGCCGCAGAAAATCCCACAAACTACGAAGCGTGGGCGGAAATCGGCTTTGGTGGAATAATCGCGCATAATAACTGGCTCGGCGTGGGGCGCGACCAAGACTGGGCGTGCCACGGCATGGAACACGAGCTAAGTGCGTACAACGACGTGGCGCATGGCGCAGGGCTTGCGGTTTTAACGCCAGCATGGATGAAATATGTATATAAGGAAAATATAGACATGTTCGTGCAGTTTGCGGTAAACGTAATGGGCGTAGAGGGCAGCTTCCGCGACCCCGAAGCCATTGTACTGGAGGGCATTTCGCGCCTAGAGCAATTTTACAAAAGGCTGGGGCTGGCACAAAGCCTTTCCGCGCTAAATATCGGCGAGGACGCATTTGAGGAAATGGCAAAAAAGACCACCGGCGCGTTTTTTGGGAACGAAACAGGGCGCGGCAGCTTTAAAAAGCTGATGTGGCAGGACGTGGTGGAGATTTTTAAGCTGTGTAAATAAGGACGGCGATTTGGCGGATTTTAAAGGCATGGAACGCGGATTTTCGCGGATTTGGCGGATTTTCGCGGATTCCCACGAACGAATCCGCGTAATCCGTGTAAATCCGTAAAATCCGCGTTCTATCTATATATTCTTGTAATGGCTAAATTAAAGACATAGAACGCAGACTACACGGAAAAAATCCGCGTAAATCCGTTAAATCCGTGTAAATCCGCGTTCTATCACCGTTTACTAAATATTCGACCGATAAGACAGTAAAAGGACGAGTTGAGGCATGTCAATTATTGGACTATTTTTCTTAGCCGTTGGGCTTGCTATGGACGCTTTTGCGGTAGCGATAGGTATCGGCTTAAACCTAAACAAAAAAACCCGAAATAAAGCTCTGACCGTAGGGCTTTATTTCGGTTTTTTTCAAGGCGCTATGCCGCTTATAGGGTATTTTACAGCCAATATTTTTGCAGAAAGCGTAAGCCAGTACAGCGACTGGATTGCGTTCGCCCTCTTGTTTATAATCGGTGCGAAAATGGTCTGGAGCAGCTTCGAGAAAGACAAGCCTGCCGAGCTTTCCACTAGCCCGTCCCAAATGCTTCTTTTGTCCGTAGCCACAAGCATTGATGCCTTAGCGGTGGGCGTGTCGTTCGCGCTTGTAAACGTAAATATCTTCTTGGCAGTGCTAGTTATCGGCGTTGTCACCTTTGCTATTTCCGCCGCAGGCGTGCGGATTGGCAGTATTTTTGGCGAAAAATATAAAACGCAGGCAATGCTTGCAGGTGGGGTGGTGCTTATTGTTATCGGAGTGAGTGTTTTACTCAACTAGGGTCACCTACGCTCTAAGACTGAAAAATCACCTCGCCTGTATTCATAACGTGCTGAACAAACCCGCTAAGGTCGTTGCTTTCTTCCAAAAGGTGCGGTTCAATGCTAAGAAAAACTTTATTTCTGCGTATTTTTTGCAATAAAATACGAGTGTCGTACCATTGCTCATCGTCTAAGCCTTGGACGATTACGGCTATGTCAATATCGCTGTCTTTGTGAGGGCTTCCGTTTACATACGAGCCAAAAAACACTATTTTGTCTGGGTTTATTAGGCGTTGCACTTCCTTAGAATAATCAACGGCTATTTCTCTAGCTTTTGTTTTATCCAACATAAAAATTCCACCGTTTTCTGTTAAGGCTTCGAGGCGATATTCCCACCACAGGAATGTTTTAGGGGTGTCCCCTACGCTCTAACTGTTGCTCATCAATCTCTTTTTTATATATTTCACAAACATTATCAATCTCCCTACCAATAGCTTGATTACTTTAACCGCGATAAGGAATAATATTATACTCCAGCTTACTAGTATTGCTGAAATTCTCATATTGCTCCTTATACCATCATTTGATACCTGAACATTGACAAATGGAATCAAATACGGGTGATGTTCCAAAATATACGATACTATAATACAGGCAATGACTCCGATGGAAATGCCTAATATTTCTCTCACACCCACAATATACCCCCATACATCTATTTCATGTCACTGTGCCATAATTGTGAAACGCAAATACGCGGATAAAACCCCATGCAAATCCACGTTCTATCCGTTTTCCGTCAAGGCTTCGAGATGATATTCCCACGACAAACACACGAACGCAGGTTCTTTGTAGGGGACGGATTTATCCGTCCCGAGATTACCTCGCTCTGCTCTGGTCGGCGTGCGGTGTTGTCTAAGAAAACCACTTAGACAATACCTTACTGCCTGCTTAATGGACGTTACCCTCCCCAAATTGACGAACGTGCGTACCTCGGGACGGATAAATCCGTCCCCTACAAAAAGGCTATTAAACACGGATTTAGCGGATTTACGCGGATTTACACGGATTACGCGGATAAAAAAACGTGCCAGATAAAATCCGCGTAAATCCGTTAAATCCGTGTTTGATTTACACATTTTAGTTTCGTGCGTTTGTCGTGGCGACATTCCCACCAAGCAAGGCAGTAAGGTGTTGTCTGCGACACCGACCACAGACCAGTCTATCAAGGCTCCGAGGCGACATTCCCACCAACCTACAGTCGGAGAAAAGGGGCAACGCCCCCCCCCTAAGAGCTTAATTCCAACAACACCAACGACTCCTGCACCAGCTTCTCAGAAATTTCCATATTGTCACTGACGGTAGACTGATTTTCGGACACTACCTTGGAAATGGTCGCCATGTTGTTTACCAAAACATCTACGCTTTCCGCTTGGTTTTGGGACGCGTCGGCGATAGACAGCACGCCCTTACTGCTTGCGATTGCTATCTGAATGGCTTCCTTTAGGCTTTGGGCGGTTTCTATGGCGGCGTTTCGGCTTTCGGCTATGGCTTGCACAGTGCGGTCTATTAGCTCGGCGGTGTTTTTTGTCGCGTCGGTACTGCGGGAAGCGAGGTTGCGTACTTCCTCTGCCACTACGGCAAAGCCCTTGCCCGCTTCGCCCGCGCGCGCGGCTTCTACCGCGGCGTTAAGTGCGAGCAGATTCGTCTGAAACGCTATATTGTCGATTGTTTTTATTATGGTATTTATTTCGCTTGCGATACGGTTTATATTGTCCATAGAGCCGAGAAGCCCCGTCATTCTTGCGTTTGCGTCCTCAAACATGCCCACCGCCTTGGTGGACTGCTCGCCCGACAGGGTCGTCACCTTGATTGTGTCCTCGATATGCCCAGAAATTTCCTCGATGGAACTCTGCAAGCTGTCAAGCGCGTAGGACTGCTCGTCCGCGCCCTGCGATAGCTTTTCGGACACGGATTTTAGCTGCGGCACCATGTCGGAAATTGACACGGCGGAGCGTTTTATCACGTCCAAAAGCTGCGCTTGGCTTTCTGTCATTTTTTGGCTTTCGTTCATTTGCGTTTGTACTTCCGATAGAAGATTCTCGTTTTCCTGCGACGATTGCTTTATTTTTGCTATTAACTGCTCCTGCTCCTGTCGCATGGTTTGCGATTCGAGCATTTTTTCGTTAAGCTCCTCCATGCGCCTTTTGTCGTCCTCCTCCATAGATTTCATGGCGACAATCATGCGCTCTTGCTCTTTTTCATGCGCTTCACTTTCGGCAACCTGTTGGCGTACTGTTTCCAAAAGCCCCTCTGTTTCCTTGGTTTTTGCGTTGCTTTCGTCAATAAGGTCTGTGTTCCAGCCAGTGATTTTATAGGAAAGCGCGATTGCGATATTAAATACTAATAGATTCACAATTAGCGGTTGCAAGGTGTATCTTTCCACTAAATACGAAAAATGTGTCGCCACATATACAAAGTACAAAATGTTTGTGATTATGCACTGCAAAACGAGTATCTTCTTATTATAATAAATGAGCGACATAATAGCCAAAAGCAAAAACAGCGAAAAGCTCTCAGTAACCGTACCCTTTATAAACGGCACAATAAACAGCAAAACGACCTCGCATAGGCTTATTATGTAAATGCGAGTGACAATGGAAAAAATACCCTTCAGCCCGACACAGAGAAAAAGCGTAACAGCTAAAGTGGCGAGCAACGCAACCAATTCGACATAATTACCTGCCAAGAGATTGCTAAGCGAAAAAACCGACACGATTGAAACAATGGCAATGAGGTTGTTTTTGAATAAGGCTTCGTATTTGGATTTCATTGGGTTGGCCTCCCTTGTGTTTTTGATTCGCCTTCGGCGATTTTTCATGTGCGGGTTTGCACTGTCATTTGTAGTATGTACTGCGCTTGGCAGGAATCGAACCTGCGGCCTACCGCTTAGGAGGCGGTTGCTCTATCCCCTGAGCTACAAACGCATAAACGTGCGAACGTACGAACGCATAAACACATGGCAAGCTGAACCATAGTTTACAAGCACTTTACAATTTACGTTATTATACTGTCCTTATTTACATATAGCAAGCTATTTAATCAATAGACTGTTTTTAATTTATGATAAAGCCTACGCTTTGGCCTAAAGATGTGGTGCTTTTGGACAATTCATCAGTCCACAAATCGAAATTAGTTTTACAAACCTTGGAAGAATGCGGAATATCTATTTTTACCGCCATATTCGCCGGATTTTAACCCGATTGAATTGTTTTGGGCGTGGATGAAGTCACTCTTGAGGAAGTTAAAGGCGAGGACACATGAAAAACTGGAAGAATCCATTGCGTTTGCACTTGATACAGTGAGTTTGGACTTTATTGTCAACTGTTTCAAACATTGTAGTTATGCGTCAGATATATGTTAAGATGCTATAACCTCCATACAACTCACTAAAACTCAGCGGCTCGGGCTTGTTTTCTATAAGCTCGAAAAGAAAGGCTATTGCTTCATTCCATTCATTTTCGGAAACAGGCTCAAAATTATCTGCCTCTTGGGAAAAAATCCAATGCCGATAATTTGTCGGCTCTACGCCAATTTCTTGCATATACAAATGCTCTGCTATAAGACCTACATGTTCATCGTACACCTGATACCCATATTTAAGCTCCATATGTTCGTCTATTGAGAAGGTTTTCCCGTTTCCTAGGGGGTATTGCTGCGAACGCATAGTAAGCCATACCGTAAACACCTCCCGCTGCTCGTCATATACAATAATCTCTCTTACGCCAGTATCGAAGAAGCAAAAATCCATTTTGCCATTGCCAGTCATGTCTACGATATAAAATTGCTTAAAATCAGTATCGCCTATGCTTCTAATATCGCTATAATAGGCGATATTTCCCTCATACATATAATCCACAATAGGGATTTCGTCATGCAGAAATTGAAGAAACAAGTTTTTGTCGGAATCCTCTGCGTTGTAGGTATGTTTTTCTTTGGGAAAATCTAAATCGTCAAAAGAATACGGAATCCAAAATTCGACATGCTCGCGCATTGCTCCCATGCCGCTCCGATAATGCACTATCCCTCTATTTTCCTGCCAAACAATCCGCTCGTAAAATCTAGTTCCGCCCGAGTAATCGCTAAAAAAATGATAAATTCGCCTATTTCCGTCAACCTCAACAAAGCTATGCCACTCATCGTCTATTAAGATGTCCTCTGTGCCATATTGATTAGATACGATTGTCCAATTTTCAAGCGGCGAGTCATTAAAATTATTTAATTCGGCAATAACGCCCTCAACGTGCAGGTCTGCAAGCTCGCCAAAATTTCCGCCGTTAGAGAAAGCAGGCAATCGTTGGCGGTAGATAGTATCTGAGGTCACATAAAACAAGCCTAAATGCAGTCGGTCAAGCGGCATTACATTAGAGGGGTCGCCGTCCGCTTCTGCAAATAGTTGATTTAAGTATAGGGCGTATAGCTTGCCATTGTTAAGCTCGCTTAACAGCACAATATTTAACGCTATGCTTTGTGTAACCTCATCGCCGCTATCACTATTCGGGGCAAACAGCCCTTTATACTGTACGCTCGTTTCGCCTACTGGGAAAAAGTACGTATTCGTGTCGTTAGCAGTATCAATTCCCATATAGCTTCTATAACGTGGGCTTTCTCGCCATTCATCTAGGGTCAACAGCTCCCCTGTTACAATATTTTCCCATAAAATAATATCTAAATTTTCGCCTACATAGAACCAATCCCAATTTGCTGTTCTATCATACCATTTTTCACCAACATAGACGGAATAGAAATTACCAGTGTAGTAATCCCTTGTCCCTTCGGCGATTCCAGAAGAAACTTCTAAATACAATTCCGCTTCCCCATTGCTGTGTAGCTGTATCCAGTCACTGTAAGCACGAAGCTCATTATCTAAGCACTCGCCCAGATAATCAAGAACCATGTCCATGACTTCGGGGGTTACTCTTGGAACAGGAATATCAGCCACAATAGCCTGCTTATAAGCATTGTCCAAGCACAACGCAATCGCATTATTCATAAGGTCATCGAAATCATGCGTTTCTTCAATGGAATCGCCCTCTACAAGTCTAATTACCGTGTCATTATGAAAATAAATCCGATAAGAGGGCGCTCGATATTGCACTATTTCAGCATATATTAAATTTCCGCCTTGGTCGTAAAACAAAGCGTACCCAATACCGCCATCTAATTTTTCATAGTATTCCAGACTGCCCTGTCGATAGACCCTAGCATCACCATCATAAAAGTCCTTATAACCATTGCTACCGCCAACATTTTCCAGAGAGGAATCGTGCAATCTTTCCTCTATCCATTCTATCCGATTATCAATTTCTTGCGTAATGCTTTCAATACTTTCTGTACCCATTGTTATCTCGGTATTGTCGGCAATTTTGGGGCTAGGTGTACAGCTTGTGAGTATGCTTGTGCAGAATACAAGCGTACAGAATAGGGCTGGTAGTTTTCGAATCATGTTAAGCACTCCTTCTAGTTAATCCGCAGTAAGGTCACTTTATCAATTCTTTCCATTCATTGTAAGCGGAATCAAGCAATCCGTCTACATTGTCAATAAGCCAATCGTGTATTTCAGATGTACCCATTTCAACATGAACGGACGAAACATCTTCTAGCTTTATTAGCGAATCCTCATAAAAATACAGATTGAATTGTTTGTAAATTTCTTCGTTATTTGAGCCAAGCTCGATACCATTTAAGAAAATAAAAACTAGCTTGCCATAGCTATCGTAATAAAAATCCAACTCAAGCACACCTAAGCCATGATAACCCCTATTGAAATATACAATATCCGAACCATCGAACCACGCCTCAAGCATGATTATTGTATCTGATATATTTTTTTCAAATGCCAATTCATTTTCTCTAATCCATTCTACCCGCTCGTTTATTTCATCAATCAAGTGGGTACTTGCGGTACCGTGCGGCAAATCCTGCGGAATTAAATACGACCAGCTGCTTTGAATATGGAGTTGTACAATTACTAACACTAAGATAGTGGGAATAAATGTGTATAGTGTTAGAGGTTTCGTTTTTTTCATATCAATCTCTCCTTGTTATTTTGATAGATTTATAATTCCGCTATCAAAAGAAAATCCGCAACTGGAGCTTTACCATGCAGGCACTCAAAACCATACCCACAGGGGTAACTACAGATATATGAATAATATTTCCCCACTCAATGACTTCCGTTGACGATACATAGCTTATTAGGCTTGCCAAAAAAATTAAAGGCACGAGCATTATTAACACAGTCCAAAAATGAACATAAAACCGTGCGAGCTTACCCTCTCTTTTTCCAAGCATAAACCTAAATAACCATAAATACAGTTTTTTTATCTTGAAAAGCATATTTTTTGCCCCTTAAAGTAAAGCTATCTACAAGTCATTCAAATACGTCCTTGGTTTCGACCTCAAAGCCCAAAGCCATTACATACGCGATAAAAGCCTTTCTTCCTAATACACGTAGCCACACCACCGCTTTTTTGTTTAAGCTCGTGTTATATTCGATTTTCACATCAATCCTCCTGTTTTTGAATTGTATTATTTTTATAATGCGTTCACTGGGAATTGTTTCGAGATTGGAAAGAAACAAATGATTAACTTCTATACCTCTTTTGCCAACCGTTGCAACACACCCCGAACAAATTCCGGAGCTAAATTCGTCACGTAATGCGCATATGAATTTTTTCAAGACGACACCTCCTTATAAAATATCACTTAACCCCCAAAATCCCCAAAGCATGTACAAAAATCAACCTTTGCGCATCTTGATTATATTTATTTACGCTAACATTCTCACCGCGAATAACGCATTCCTCGGTGGAAATGCCGAGATTTAAGCCTTCTTCGGTAGGGCTTCTGTGGTTTTTGCCGTTGATTTCAATATTTTCCATGTAGCCCTGCGACACAAGCCACTCGTTAATTCGTTGACCTGTAGTTTTTGTATAGCCGCTTTCCAATAGCGCGCAATTGAGAATATCCGCAACCATTGTTACGGTTACGGCCTCTGCGGAAGGTTCTATCGTTGACCCATCGAATGTTTTCGGCGTACCCAAATCACCCTCGCCCGCGCCATTTTTCCCAACAAACTCCGCAATAACACCCAAAAAACGCTCGCCGTAACGCTCTAGCTTCACCTGCCCTACGCCAGACACGTCCAAAAGCTCGTCCCTCGTGACGGGAGTTTTCATGCACATATCAATCAGCGTGCTGTCGTGGAACACAACAAACGCAGGCACGTTCTGTTCGTTTGCGATAGCAAGCCGTAGCTCGCGTAGCTGCGAAAGCAACTGACTGTCAACATTTTTTAATACAGTTTGTTTTTTCGCTTGTGCCTTGGTGGCGTGTTCCTCGTGGTTCAATTTCATGGTAACGACCGCACCGTCACGTAAGACCTCATTTGCACGTACGCCTAGCCTGATAACAGGATATTCGCCGTCGGTTTTTGACAAATAATCGGATAATATCAGAAAATTGATAATGTCGCGTAGCTGGGATTCGCTTTTTTCGCTAATTCCATATGTTGACAGCTTGTCCAGCCCAAAGCGTAGCAGCTTCGCATTTTTACTGCCGCGCAGAGTATCAATCAGCATATTAGAGCCGTAACGCTCTTTCATTCGCACAACGCACGACAGGATTTTTTTCGCGTCAACGGTTATGTCCGTCAATTCAAAATCGGCGTTGCAATTTCCGCAATTTTCGCAATTTTCCGATGCGGTTTCGCCAAAATACCGCAGAATACAGCCACGCAAGCAATCGTTGGTTTTACAGTAGGAAGTTATTTCCCTCAATCGTTTTCGCTCGCGTTCCTTGAGTGCCGCCTCGGTTTCTTTGTCGGAATATTCCACGTCCTTGGAGTTCTCGATTAACCATAAATTGGTACGCACATCTTTTCCGCTGTACAAGAGCAAGCAGTCGGCAGGCTCGCCGTCGCGCCCTGCGCGCCCTGCTTCTTGGTAATAACTCTCAATGTCCTTGGGCATGTTGTAATGCGCCACAAAGGACACGTTCGATTTGTCAATGCCCATGCCGAATGCGTTTGTCGCGACCATAATTTGCACGCGGTCGTACAAAAAATCGTCTTGATTTTCGTGTCGTTCCTTGTCAGAAAGCCCCGCATGATAACGTGAAGCGTTGTAGCCGCTTAATTTCAAATGCTCGCAAACGTCCTCAACCGCGGCGCGCGTGGAACAATAAACAATGCCGCTGTGTTCCTTCCTATGTTCCAAAAATGACGACAGCGCGGCGAGCTTGTCCTTTGGCCTTTTCACCTCAAAATACAAATTTGGGCGGTCAAAGCCCGCAACTAGCACCGTAGGCTCGTTTAACGCAAGCAGATTGACTATGTCGCTGCGAACCCGCGGAGTCGCCGTTGCAGTAAATGCCGACAAAAGCGGCCGTTTGGGTAAATTTTCGACAAATTCGGGAATTTTAGCATAGCTCGGCCGAAAATCCTGCCCCCACTGCGAAATGCAATGCGCCTCGTCAACCGTAAGCATGGATATTTCCGCATTTTGTGCAAAAAAAAGAAACTCCGCCGTAAGTAGGCGTTCTGGGGCTATGTAAATAAGTTTGTACAATCCGTTACTTGCATTTTGCAACGCTTTGTCTATTTGCCGCTCCGTGAGCGACGAATTGATATACGCCGCCGCAACCCCTAGCTGTGTCAGCGCGTTCACCTGGTCCTTCATCAGCGAAATAAGCGGCGACACGACAATTGTCACGCCGCTACTCATCAACGCAGGGATTTGGAAGCATATGGATTTTCCCGCGCCCGTAGGCATAATTCCAAGCGTGTCCCTGCCCGCAAGAATTGCATCGACCAATTCTTGCTGCCCGTTGCGGAAGGTGTCGTACCCGAAATATTTTTTTAGTGTTTCGTGTGTTGTCATTTGTTTTCACCGGTTTCTGTTTGATTTAACGCTAATCGCCTTTACCGATTTGCTTTTCTGCTTGCAATACTAGCTGGCTTTACTATAGTCTGGTTTTATTTTTCATGGCTTTTTATTCGCGAACACAGCATTAAGCACGCTTAAAACAATAGCCGCAAAAAAAGCGGTAGCAAACCCCGATACGTAAAAACCTGAAACCAACGCAGATACTAACATCAGCATTAAGGCGTTAATCACTAAGTAAAACAGCCCTAACGTCAGAAATGTAATCGGCAGTGCGATAATCTGCAATACTGGCTTAATTGTGGCGTTTACTAGACCCATAACGATTGCGGCTGCTATGGCTGTTAGGGCGTTGTTTATTATTATTCCGTCGAATAAAAATGACAGTACATATAGGAATATCGCGCTTATTGTCCAGTGGATTAGAAGTTTTTTCATGGTGGGGGTTCCTCGCTTAGTTGGGCTTGGTTTGTTCTGTCTTGGTTGTTTTGTTTAGTGTTATGGTTGTTTTTTAGTGTGTCGTTAAGGATTATATCACGATAATCTAGTTATCACCAGTTGTAGATTCATCAGCTAATGTAAACCGCAAATGAAAATGTCACACTGTAGATTATGCTACAATACCTATTCCGTCACAAACGCATTGAGCTTGGGTAGGCGGAATGATTAGCTCGACTAGATTTATTGCGTTTGAACGTGTCATGTAATTCCTCTCGCTTGGTCAGTGTACGGTGTTGTCAATACCTTATTGCGTGCTTGTTGGAAATGAAGTATACAACGCCATGTTTGGATTGAATTGATTTAATTGCAAGCAATCCACAGCAAAAAGGAAGAAACAAAAATTTACTAGATTGTGAATCCAATTTGTGATAAAGTGAGTTGCAACTTAAAAATCGTTACACATTTATTATGTCAAAAATGCTTGAGTAAAAAATGAAAGAGCCGAAATGCAATTCAAGGCTCGTGTTAGAAGCAAATATTTTCAGAGGATTTATAAACCTTAGTCATTGACCTAAATGGAGGTACTCGCATAGGCGGCGAAATTCAACAAGCCGCACCAAGGAAAGGCACAGTAGCCGCTCCTCACGACAAACGCACGAAGCCAAAATGTGCAAATCAAACACGGATTTAGCGGATTCGCGCGGATTTCCACGGATTTTATCGGACTGAACGGATTTTCGTGGATTTTCCCACGAGCCAATCCGCGTAATCTGTGAAAATCCGTTAAATCCGTGTTTAATCGCTTTTAAAGCTGAAGAAGCCACACGCTTTTGTCGTTCATTCGTTTGTCGTGTGCAAATTCGTGTGCAAATTCCTATAACCTATTGACATAGGACTGTGATATTGTGAAAATGAGAGAACTAACCGCCGAGGATTTTAAGCGAGCGAAAGAATTACACGAACACGAATAAATACAAAGGAGCATCAATAAAGCTAAGGAGGGCATAACCATGCTAACCAGTATTTTTTACTACAACGTCTACAAGCCGTACATTGTCGGCGACCCTGCCAACCGTGACGGCAAAACCGCCGCGCGAAAGGAACGCATTTCGCAGGGCAACGAGCCAGCAGGGCGTGTTTTTGTACTTAACAAGGCGCTACGCAGCGAGATTGTTGACTATATACAAAATGTGTCGCATGGCGTGACCGACCTACGCAACGCCACAAAACGCGCCGCCGCCGAAATGGAAAATTTTAACGGAACGGTCTACAAGGACGGCTACGAGGAAGCGTTGGAAAAAATGGCTGATAACCTAGCGGCATTTGCACAATACTATAATAACTCGTCAGAATTTATGCAGAAACAGCAGCACAGCGCAGGCCTGCGTTCGTATTCTGGCGAGGTTAGCGAAAACGTCAACAGCAACCGTGCGCGATTGGAAATGCTTGGCATTAGCCTTTCGCCCGAGGGTACAATGCTCTTTGACCGCGAGCGTGTGTCTGCTATGAGCCGCGAGGAAATGAACGTAGCCATAGGCGAAAATATCGGTATTTTTGACGGTATTCGCTCGTATACCCAACAGCTTATGACCGAGCCGCTAGTAGACCATATGCGCTTCCGCGGCCTTAGCTTCCATTATAACTACCAAATGGGTACAATGGAAACAGAGGGCTACAGCCTAATAGAAGCAGGAATCATAGTGGATAGGTTAGTTTAGGAGGTTTTTAAATGACACCCGAAATGGTACTAGACCTTGTGAGAGCAGGGATTCTCACCGTGGTAATGGTAGCCGCGCCGCCGCTCTTGACGGGGCTTACGGCAGGGCTTGCTATGGCTATTTTCCAAACGGTGACAAGCATACAGGAACAAACGCTTGCTTTTATACCCAAGATTTTGGCGGTGTTGCTTGCGCTTGTGCTTTTTGGGCCGTTTATGATGAGCCGATTGGTTTCGTTTTTTACTGGTATTGCCGACAACTTTAATTACTTTATCCACCCCATTGTACAATAAAGGGGTCTAAGCCATGGAACCAGAAATGATGGGACTACTCCCCCTAATAATCGACTTTTTTAACAATATAGACGTGCTTATGCTTATTTTGGTGCGAGTATCGGGGTTTTTGATTTTTTTGCCCATATTGTCTAGTATGAATATTCCGCTCCAGTTTCGGCTCTTTTTTGCGTTTGTTGTGTCGGTCGCCATTTTTTCGTCGGGCAATGTTACCTCGGCTACCTACCACGACTCGCCCGCAGGGCTGATTATGCTGATTATCGCCGAGCTAATCACAGGCGCGTTGATGGGCTACGCCTTGTATTTTATGTTTAACGTGATTTTGTTCGCAGGACAGCTAATCGACTTTAGCGTGGGCTTTTCTATGGTAAACGTGCTTGACCCCATACAACAAATCCAAGTGCCTATTATGGGTAACGTCATGTACCTTTTAGCTAGCGCGTTGCTTATCGCTACGGGCGGGCTTAACGAGCTTTTAAAGACATTCTTTTATTCGTACAAGGCAATCCCGATTGGCACTGCTTTTATTCTAGGAAATAAGGACCTTGCGTGGTATGCTATGATGGCAATCGGCACGTTTCTTTTGCTCGCTATGCGTATAGCCCTGCCTGTGGTGGGTGCATTGCTTTTAGTAACCGTTTGCTTGGGCATTGTGGTAAAGGCATCGCCGCAAATGAACGTGTTCGTGGTAGGTATGCCGCTCAAGGTTTTCCTTGGGCTTATTTTAATTTCTACGGTTATGCTACCGAGCTTTAATGCGATTTATGAGCAGGTTTTTAATGCCGCCGAGCTTCATATGACTAATATGCTGGAGGGAATGGCTATAAATGGAACTGCTTCGCCTTAATCTTAGCTTTTTTGATGATAGCGAAAAAACAGAACCCGCCACGGCGAAAAAACGCAGCAAGGCGCGTAGCGAGGGGCAGGTCGTAAAAAGCCAGGAGGCTTCTACCGCGGCTATGCTTATTTTTGGCTTTTTCGCGCTTTCGGCCTTTGCAGGCGGGATTCGTAGGAATATGCTGGATTTATTTACATACCATAGCTATTTGTTTACTCCGTATATGCTAGATACTATCGACCAGGTAGATATTGCGCGCCGTATATCGTGGCTTCTTTCGCGAGTTATTTGGATTGCCGCGCCTATGTTTTTGGTAACGGTTATTTTGGGTCTTGTGCTAAATATCTATCAGGTCGGCTGGCACCCTACGACAAAGCCCATGAAGATAAAATTTTCCAAGATGAATCCGCTGAAAGGCTTTAAACGGCTTTTTTCGTTGCAATCACTTGTAAATTTTATAAAAAGCCTGCTAAAGCTGTTTTTTGTGGGCGCGGTGGTGTATAGTATACTTTCGGGCGAAATAGAAACGCTTCCCTCGCTTCTTGGCATGTCGTTTATTGCGGTTATTTCGTATTTTGCCAAGCTAGTTATCAAGCTCGGTATTTCTGTAGGCGTACTCTTTATCCTAATCGCCATCTTCGACTACGCCTACACAAAATGGAAGCACGAAAAGGACATAAAAATGTCGAAGCACGAGGTAAAAGAGGAATGGAAGCAAATGGAGGGCGACCCGAAAGTTAAAGCCAAAATAAAGCAAAAAATGCGCGAGGCTTCCATGCGCCGTATGATGAAAAACGTACCAAACGCTGACGTAATTATCACAAACCCCACGCACTATGCCGTAGCGTTGAAATACGACATACAGGGCGCGGGCGGCGCGCCAGTGCTTGTGGGCAAGGGCGTGGACTTTATGGCAAAGAGAATCCGCGAGGCAGGCATAGAAAACGACATTCCCATAGTAGAAAATCCGCCGCTTGCGCGTACGCTCTACGCCGAGGTGGAAATCGACCAAGAAATACCGGAAGAATTATATGTAGCCGTAGCAGAAATCATGGCGTATGTATTCAAATTAAAAGGCCGTGTCGCGAATGAGTAAATATTTGATTTTCTTGAACGTAGTTTTTATAATTCTGTGCGGAATTACCCTTTTACTGGGCAGCTCTGAATTTTTTGCGTTGGCGTATATTATTGTATATATAATAGTAGTAGTACGCACGCTTATGACCCCTGGCAGACGAAAAACGCGGCGGTATCTGAACCTAGCCTACACCGCGATTCTAGTCGTACAGCTCACTATGCTAAACTCCATTGTTCTAAGCAATGTCGAACACCTGCACATGCACGAGGACATTCTGCGGCGCGTGGTAGGCATTGTTTTCATTTTCATGCCAATGCTCGTAAACCGCCATGTAGCCTCGGTAAGGTACACGCACTATTACATTCCGCCAGTGGGCGAAACCGCGGCAGTAGGCATTTCGGAGCTAATGAACACCGCCTCGGGGTTAAAACGCGCCACAGGCTTTATAAACGAGTCGCGCCAAAAGCTAAGCATAGACAACCTTGTATCGCTAGCCCACGACATGACTCGCCACGATTCGTTCCATTACGTAAACAGCCGAAGCCTCACGGACGAATATTTTCAGCTTGCGCGCGCCAGTCTTGACGACCCAAATATTTACATTATCATTTCCAAAACAGGAAGCCCTGCCTCGGAATTTATTTCCGTATTCACGCGAAAGCAGTACAACCACGCCTCCATTTCCTTTGACAAAGCACTAAAAACGACAATAAGCTACAACGGCGGCGAAAAGGTCTACCCCCCAGGCCTAAACATGGAAATCTTGGAATTTTTTAGAAAATCCCCCGACTCCAAAATCATGGTCTACAGCCTGCCCTGCACAGCAGAACAAAAAAAACAAATGCTAGACAGAATAGCAAAAATCAACCGCGAGGGCAGCGCGTACAACATACTAGGCCTACTAATGAGCAACCGCCTGCACAAGCCAAACATCATGTACTGCTCCCAGTTTGTCTACAACATGCTAGACGATGTAGGACTCGCCTACTTTGAAAAAGCAGGCGGAAAAATAAGCCCCACAGACCTGGTGGAGCTAGATTATTTTAGACGGCTACGGTTTGAGCTAGAAATTACGTTCGCGTAGGGCGGTTTTTTTGACTTTAAAATAACGCTTGAATTTTTCTGATTTATGGGTATAATAAAAGCAAGCCACCTGCTGATACAGGTGACTTGCGTAGAACTCAGTCGTTTCGGCTGGTTCACGGGTTTTTTTGGAACTTAAATTAAATTAGCCGTTACCTTTGCCTAGGACGGCTATTTTTGCGTTTTTTGCGATGCGTGCGTTGTTTTTTGCTGTGGCAGGTGCATTTGTAATAACGGTAAGCTAGATATAACCCTGCTATTTGTGTTGCTAGCTGTATCAGCAGAGACACCCATTCATATACGCTCATATAGTCAATTCCACTATTTACTTAGGCTGTCCAAGGTAAAAAATCGGCGGCTTCAAGCCGATTTTTTGCCGCAGGAGAGCCTTAGTAAATAGCGGAATTGACACTCACCCCCTTCTCGGGAGTGAACCAGCCATCCAGACTGCCTGCATAGTATAACATAAAGCGACAGAAACACAACATAGTCAAAAAAAATTTTATTCACATTACATTTCCCCTAAAGTTTTATTTAAGTTCTGCCGATATTAAATATAAGCGGAGGGGGGTACATATGCCTAGCCCGCTTTCTTAGCAACAAAAGGGAACACATTATACGGGGACGACATTCCCCACACAAGGAGTGAAGAAAATGTCAAACATGGTAGTACGTACAAACGTCTATGCGCTAAATGCACACAGAAACATGAAAAACGTAGGCCTTCAACAAAAGCAAGCATCTAACCGTCTTTCTAGCGGTTACAGAATCAATTCTGCCGCTGACGATGCCGCTGGCCTTGCAATTAGCGAAAACATGCGCGCACAAATCCGCGGTCTAGACCAAGCTAGCCGTAACGCGCAAGACGGCCAAGCAATGCTTCTTACCACCGAGGGTGGCTTGGAAGAAATCGGAAACATGCTACAACGTGTGCGCGAGCTTATGGTTCAAGCTCCAAACGACACAAACACACAAAACCAAAGAGAGCTGATTAAACAAGAAATCGCTCAGCTTGGTAAAGAAATCCTTTCCATGCAAAACCGCGTTGAGTTCAACACAAACCGCGTTCTCTCTATGGCTCCTGGTATGACAACCTCTGTTATATCAGCCGCATCTCAAATGTTCGGCGGCGCACAAAACATGGAAATGATGGGCGCTATGCTCAAAGAGCAACAAACAAGACTACTCGCCGCTATTAACCTCTTTAGCGAGCTTGCCGCAGGAAGCTCTGTTGCATCTAAGGGTGCAGCATTTGATGCTCTCCAATGGGTAAACACTGCTCTTGTAACTTCTCATTATGGCGTACCGATTACTGCAGGTAACCCAACTGTAGCATTCACAGCACCTACAGCTTTATCTGTCGCAGGCGTAGCAGGACTATCAACAATTGCATCGTCAACAGCAGCAACTGGAGCAACTGGAGTAGCAGCAACAACATCAACAGCATCAATCACTTTATCTGCAGGTCAGATTCTTGGAAAACTGCAATCAGCACTCAACGATGTAAATACCGCTATTACCTCATTATCGTCTGTAGATGGTGGCAAAATGCGTACCGCATTCAGAACCGCTCAAGGCGATGTCCGCACCTATGTAAACACAGCTTCTACAGCTAACAACATCGCATTCTTCCAAGTAGGTGCTAACGCTTCTCAAGGCATTAGCTTCGACTTTGAAGCCGTAGGTCGTGCAGTAGGCGCAGCAGGCTACACAGTAAGCCTATTGTCTTCCGTAATGGCAGCTCCCGGCGCAGGTAACGGTATCGGAAACGGTGTACGCATCAGCCCATTCATCTCTGCACTTGACGACTCGATTAACGACATCAGCAAAATCCGCGCTAACCTCGGTGCTGTACAAAACCGTATGGACTACACAATGCGTAGCTTGGATATTTCCAGCGAAAACTTACAAGACTCCGAAAGTCGCGTAAGAAACGCAGACGTAGCGAAAGAAATGATGAAATTCACCATGACCAACGTACTACAACAAGCTGCTATTTCCATGCTTTCACAAGCAAATCAGCTTCCAAACAACCTTATGCAACTACTCCGCTAGGAGCATTGCTCCTTTTCACCGACCTTACGGTGGTGGGAATATCGGCACGAAGCCTTATGGCTTCGTGATGGAGCTACTCCGCTAATTGCGGCTTCGCCGAATTTCGGCGATATAAGGAAACCCCCTGCGAGAGAAATCTCGCAGGGGGTTTTGGTTTTGTGGGTTTTAGTATAATCTCCCTCCCCCCACTTTACATTTCCACAAAAAAATAGTAATATTTTGTCTGTAAAAAAATAACCAAAACATTGGAGCGTGTTTATGAGAATTTATAACTTTTCGGCGGGGCCTGCTACCCTGCCGCTGTCCGTGCTGGAACGCGCGGCAAGGGAAATGACAGAATACGGTAACGCGGGAATGTCCATAATGGAAATGAGCCACCGCGCACAGCCGTACGAGGGTATTCACAATGACGTGATTAGCCTGCTTCGCGAGCTGTTATATGTGCCGAGCAACTACAAAATACTGCTGTTGCAGGGCGGCGCGTCACAGCAATTTGCGATGATTCCTATGAACCTGTCAAAGAATGGCAAGGCGCAGTTTGTGATTACGGGCGAATGGTCGGGCAGGGCCTACAAGGAAGCCGCAAGAGTGCTAGACGCAAGCGTTTTGGCTTCGTCAGAGGAAATAAATTTTTCCGCCATTCCAGAAATTCCTGTGGAAAAAATTTCCCCAGATGCGGACTATGTACACATCTGCACAAATAACACGATTTGTGGAACTCGCTTTAGGGAAATTCCCGATACGGGAAAAATTCCCCTCGTCGGCGATATGTCGTCGGGAATTTTGTCCGAGATAGTTGATGTAAGCAAATATGGGCTAATTTACGCAGGGGCGCAAAAAAATATCGGCCCCGCAGGGCTTACCGTTGTTATTATCCGCGACGATTTGGTGGAAAATGGCAACACCGACCTGCCCGCGTTTCTTCAATACAGAACACACGCAGGGGCAAATTCCCTGTACAACACGCCGCCGACCTACGCCATTTACATGACCAAGCTATGCTTGGAATGGCTAAAGGAGCAGGGCGGCGTAGAGAATATGCAGAAAATCAACGAAGCCAAGGCGCAAATTTTGTACGAGTTCCTTGACGAATCGCTCATATTTAGAGGAATTGCCGACAATTCCCACCGTTCGCTTATGAATGTGCCGTTTACCACTGGCGACGAGGCGAAGGACAAGCAATTTGTAAAGGAAGCCGCCGCCGCAGGCTTCGCAAACCTAAGCGGACACCGCCTAGTAGGCGGCTTGCGCGCAAGCATCTACAACGCCATGCCCACCGAGGGCGTGGAAGCGTTGGTTGAGTTTATGAAAAAATTTCAGTAATATTAAAAGATAATGGAACGCGGATTTTCGCGGATTTAACGGATTTTCGCGGATTTTTTCTCGCTTGCATTAAAAGCTAACGTGACACTGATTTACGCAGATTTCACGGATTTAAAGGCGCACCCGAAAGAATCCGCGAAAATCCGCCAAATCCGCGGAAATCCGCGTTCCATGCCTTTAAAATTCACTAAATCCGCGTTCCATAAATATACAAAAAAAATTAAGGGGTGGAATAAAACATGTACAAAATTTTAACCAAAAACAAAATAGCCAGCTGCGGCTTGGAACAGCTTCCAGCGGACAAATTCACCGTTTCCGACAGCGAAGCATCACCAGATGCAATTCTCCTGCGTTCGTATGTTTTGCCTGAGGAGGAGCTTACCGACGGCTTAAAAGCCATAGGCAGAGCAGGCGCAGGCGTAAACAATATTCCTGTAGATGCGTGCGCGAAAAAGGGAATAGTTGTATTTAATACCCCGGGCGCGAACGCAAACGGCGTAAAGGAAATGGTTATCGCAGGGCTTTTGCTTGCTTCGCGCGACATTTTTGGCGGAATCAACTGGGTACAAGGGCTTGCAGGCGAAACAGGCGTAGCAAAAACGGTAGAAAAAGGAAAGGCAGAGTTTGGCGGGCCTGAAATTCAAGGCAAAACCATAGGCGTAATAGGGCTTGGCGCGATAGGCGTACTAGTCGCTAACGCTTGCTGTGCCTTGGGAATGTCCGTAATCGGCTATGACCCTTATGTCACCGTTGATGCGGCGTGGAAGCTGTCACGCGGTGTAAAAAAAGCGCCCAACCTAGACCTGCTCTTGTCGGAATGTGACTATCTTTCACTGCATATTCCAGTAACCAACGACACAAAGGGCATGTTCAATAAGGACATGTTTGCTAAATGCAAAAAAGGCTTACGCCTAGTAAATACAGCGCGCGCGGAGCTTGTGGACGACGATTCCATTTTGCAAGCACTCGCGGACGGCACAGTCGCCTGTTACGTGACAGACTTCCCCACGGAAAGAATGTTGGGGCATAAAAAAATTGTCACAATTCCGCACCTCGGCGCATCTACCCCCGAATCGGAGGACAACTGCGCCACCATGGCGGCAAAGGAAATTCGCAGATATTTAACTTATGGAAATATCAAAAATTCCGTAAATTTCCCCGATTGCGAATTGCCGTATACTGGCAAAAAAAGAATTTGTGTAATCCACAAAAATTTGCCGAACGTAATAAACGCCGTCACAAATTTGCTAGGCAAACGCTCGACCAATATCGCCGACATGCTTATGAAAAGCAGGGGCGAGTACGCCTACGCCATTCTTGACGTAGACTGCACAAATTTGGATAACGTGGCGGAGGAAATACAGAAAATGGATAACATCATTAACGTAAGGGTGATATAAATGGGTGTGACAATTAAGGCATTTAAAGCGGTACGGCCAAGACCCGAGCTTGCCTCTGCTGTGGCGGCTCTGCCCTACGATGTAATGAACGCGGCGGAAGCGCGCGAAATGGCAGAGGGCAATCCGCACTCGTTTTTGCGTGTGGACAAGGCGGAAATCGAGCTGCCGCCAAGCACAGACCCATACAGCCCAGAGGTGTACCAAAAAGCGAACGAAAACCTGCAAACGCTAATAAAAACAGCAATGCTCCAAGACCAACAGCCCAATTTGTATATATATCGCCTAACGGGCTACGGGCAGGTTCAAACAGGGCTTGCGGCATGTGTAAGTGCGGACGAATACGAGCGCGGCCTTATAAAACGCCACGAATTTACCCGCCCCGAAAAGGAACAGGACAGAATAAATCACATGCTTGCTTGTGAAGCGCATACTGGGCCTATTTTCCTAGCGTACAGGCGCGAGCGCGCAGGCGAGGCGAACGACCCTGCCGCGATTATGGCAGAATACACAAAAAACGCGCCCGAATACAGCTTTACCGCAGACGACGGCGTAAAGCACGAGCTGTGGGTAATCGACAAGCTACAAGTGCAAAATCAGCTAGTTGAAGCGTTTGGGCAAATACCTGCGTTGTATATCGCGGACGGCCATCACCGCAACGCAACCGCCGCAAAAGTAGCAAAAATGCGTGACGAGCGCGGCGAGCATGATTTTTATTTGGCGGTAATTTTTCCGCATGACGAGCTTGCGATTTTGGATTACAACCGTGTGATTACTGACTTGAACGGCGCGAGCGAGGCGGAGTTTTTGGACAAGCTAGGCGCGGACTGGCTTATTGAAAGCGGCTGTGCCGCTTGTCGTTGCGGCGGCTCAATGTGCGGCTCGCAAATAAAGCCCTCCAAAAAATTTGAAGTAGGCATGTATCTAACAGACACATGGTACCGCCTAACCCTAAAGAATCCGCCAGCCTCCGCCGACCCCATACAAAGCCTAGACTGCTCCGTGTTGCAGAACACGTTACTTGCGCCGATTTTGGGCATAAACGACCCTCGCGCGGATAAGCGTATAGACTTTGTGGGCGGTATCCGCGGGCTTGGCGAGCTGGAAAAGCGCGTAGACAGCGGAGAAATGGCTGTTGCGTTTGCGTTGTTTCCCACGTCTATGGACGAGCTTATGGCGGTGGCAGATGCCGACCAGATTATGCCGCCTAAGTCTACCTGGTTTGAGCCAAAGCTGAGAAGCGGTTTATTGGTGCATTTGTTTTGAGGAAACCGTTTTTCGCCAGACTTATTTTCCTATCTGTACTAGACCTCTTGTTCGGGTGGTTTAGCTGGCTAGTTTCTGTTTTTGTGTTCACATATTTATTTGTGCTGGATTATTCCATTATTCACGCGGTAAACAATCGCGTATGGGTCATTTTTCTGGCAAATATAGTTTTTTTTGCCATTTGCGGCGTGTATAAAAGTCTTTGGGAACACCCCGGCATAGGTACAATGCTCCGCATAACCACTGCCGTGGCGTGTTCCTCTTTTTCTGTTTATGTTTCGCTTAGACTACTCCTTGGCTATTGGGTAAATCCTGGGCTTGGCGTTATGGCGTTTTATTTTATGCTTACGCTTGTGCTTGTTCCGCGTATCTATAAGCGCGTTTTTGGCGTTTTGTTCCAGTATTCACGCAGATTTAGCAAGAATAAAAAAGCCGAGCGCGAAACAATACGCACGCTAATTGTAGGCGCGGGCGACAGCGCCTCGACACTGCTTTTGCACCCTAGTCAGCAAGGCTCGCGCCCGCGTAAATTTCTAGGCGTGGTGGACAACGACACACGCAAGCACGGCTATTCCCTGCATGGCGTTCGCGTTCTCGGCGGCGATAGCAAAATTCCACAGCTGGTAAGAGATTTGGACATTCACGAAATTTTAGTGGCTATTCCCTCTATGACAAACGAGGATTTACGCCGAATAGTGCGCCTTACGCCGATTAACCGCTGTAAGGTGCGGCTTCTCACTGGGCTTTCCTCCGACAAGGCATCGGAAATGATGCGCGACATAAACATCAGTGACCTGCTCGGCCGCCCCGAGGCCGCGCCAAGCACAGGCGAAATAAAGGCGTGGCTAAGCAAAAAAACCGCGCTAGTGACTGGCGGCGGCGGCTCGATTGGAAGCGAAATATGCCGTCAGCTAATTCAGGCGGACATAGAAAAGGTAATTATTTATGATATTTCTGAAAATAACGCATACAACTTAAAAGAGGAGTTAATAATCAAGTTTAACCAAGCAGGGCGGTACAAGACCGCTGTGCGAATAGGCTCGGTGCAGGACGAGGCGCGGCTTAATGAGGTTTTTGAGGAATTTAAGCCCTCGGTTGTTTTCCATGCGGCGGCGTACAAGCATGTGCCTTTAATGGAGGAATGTCCGCGGCTTGCGATTGACAATAACGTAATCGGCACGTATCTTACCGCAAAGGCCGCCATACGCTTTGGCGTGGAGCGGTTTGTGATGATTTCTACCGACAAGGCGGTGAACCCCACGAATGTGATGGGGGCAAGTAAGCGTATTGCGGAGCTTGTTACCTTAGGTATGAATGGGGCAACTACGGAATTTGTATGCGTACGTTTTGGCAACGTATTAGATTCAAATGGCAGTGTAATACCAAAATTTAGGCGGCAAATAGAGGCAGGCGGGCCTGTGACTGTGACACACCCCGAGATTATTCGCTATTTTATGACAATCACGGAAGCCTCGCGCCTAGTGCTGGAAGCAGGCGCAATGGCGGCGGGCGGCGAGATATTTATTCTCGACATGGGCGAGCAGGTAAAAATCGTAGACTTGGCGGAAAACCTAATACGAATGGCAGGCTTGACCCCGAAGGTAGATATACAAATAGAATTTACGGGCTTGCGGCCTGGCGAGAAGCTGTACGAGGAGCTTTTGCTTAACGAGGAGGGCTTGGCAAAAACCGACAACAAGAAAATATTTGTGGTAAAGCCGCGTGTGTGCGAAAAATTTGACGAGCTAGTCGGCAAAATAGAAACAGGGGAAATAGGCGGCGTGTACGAATTTATAAAACATTTTGTGCCAGAATATGTGAGTGATGTTGAGTATGAATAAGGGACAGTGCAGGGTGCTTGTTTTTGGTGAGGGTAGCTATATTGGGCGGAGCTTTGTGAGGTTTGCTGCGGCAAGGTCTGATGTGGAAAATTCTGGCACTGGTTTTGAGGTGTCGGGCCTTAGCTCTCGCGGCGATAGTTGGAAAGGCGTTGATTTTTCCAGTTTTGATACGGTTTTGTTTTGTGCAGGAATCGCGCATGTTTCGCCTAAAAAAGTGCCGCGTGATGTGTATTTTGCTGTAAATTGCGATTTGGCGGTAGAAGTAGCCAAAAAAGCGAAAAGGGACGGTGTGGGGCAGTTTGTTTTTTTAAGTACAATGGCGGCGGCTTCGCCGCTTGTGACTTCGGCGGACTTTGGTGGGAATGTCGTCACGAGGGGTAGTTCGGCGGTGAATTTTTACGGTCAAAGCAAATACGAAGCCGAAAAACAGTTGCAAGCCCTAGAAAGCGGCAATTTCAAGATTTGCATAGTACGTCCGCCGATGGTTTACGGTGCAGGCTGTAAGGGCAATTTCCCAAGGCTAGTAAGGCTCGCCAAGCATACGCCGATTTTTCCCGATGTGCCAAACAAGCGCAGCATGATTTTTATAGACAATTTGTGTGCGTTTTTGTTGCGGCTTATTGAAAATGGGAGCAGGGGCGTGTACCTGCCCCAAAATAGGGAATGGGTAAATACTACGGAGCTAGTGGTGTTGATTAGGCAAGCGTTGGGAAAAAAGACATATACTACCAAGATTTTTAACTGGCTGATTAGGCTTTTTATGGGCTTGCCAGTAGTAAATAAGCTGTTCGGAAGCCTTGTATATGCTCGGGATAATGATGATTTTTTGTGTGGGGAGGTTGAATTTGGGGAGAGCGTGAGGGCTTCCTTAATGGATTAAAATCCGTTAAATCCGCGTTCCATAAATCTCGTGTAAGGAGCTTAGCCATTGAAAACCTACGGATTCAAACGCACATTTGACCTGCTCGCGGTGATTTTATCCGCGCCTATTTGGTTGCCAGTGTTTTTGCTGTTGGCATTTATTGTAAAAGCCACCTCGCGCGGCTCTGTATTTTTCCTGCAAAAACGATACGGAACAAACAAGCAATTTTTTACCATTTACAAGTTCCGTAGCATGTACACCACCGCGCCAAAGGACGTGCCAACGCATTTGTTACAAAATCCGCACGCCTTTATTACGCCAGTGGGTCGTTTTTTGCGAAAATCGAGCCTTGACGAATTGCCGCAACTGCTTAATATATTAAAGGGTGAGCTGTCGCTAGTCGGGCCTCGCCCTGCGCTGTGGAACCAGGACGACCTAATCGCCGAGCGCGAAAAATACGGCGCGAACAGCGTACCAGTGGGGCTTACTGGCTTGGCACAAATAAGCGGACGCGACGAGCTTCCCATAGAAAAAAAGGCCGCGCTAGACGGCTTATACGCACAGAAAATCAGTTTTTTGTTGGATATAAAAATAATCCTTTTGACGTTGGCGTATTCCGTTGTTGGGCGCGGCGTGAGGGAAGGGCAGCATCGCACTTGATAAATCGCCGTAGGCGAGTCAAAAAAAGGGAAGGTCAGTAAGTTTTTAAAAAGGAGGGGGGCTAATAAATGCTAGTAAAAAACAATTTAGACGAATTAGACACAATTTTTAATGAGCTTGACACACTTTGCGAAAGGTTAAATATCCCCGCAGAAGCGCGGAATAACCTATGCTTGTGCATGGACGAGGTTTTTTCTAATATAGTAAAATACGCCTATGACGATGGGGGCGAGCACGAAATTCAAATTACCTTTGACTTTGAAGCCCCAAGGTTTACGATAACAATAAGCGACGGCGGCAAGCCGTTTAATCCGCTAGATGCCGAGGAGCCAGACCTTTCGCCCGATTTAATGGAACGCGAAATAGGCGGGCTAGGCCTGTTTATTGTTTCCAACATTATGGACGATATAGAATATAGCCGTGTTGATGATACTAATAGGTTGAAGATGTTGAAAAATATATAGGGCGTGGATTTTAAGGGCATGGAACGCGGATTTTCGCGGATTTGGCGGATTTACGCGGATTCGTTCGAGGTTTAATACATGTAAAGGCACGGAACACGCACGAACGGCAAAATCTGCACGTTTTATGTAGGGGACGGATTTATCCGTCCCGAGATTGCCTCGCTCTGCGTTAATGGACGTTGCCCTCGCCGAAATGACGAACGTGCATACCTCGGGACGGATAAATCCGTCCCCTACGAAAACCCATGAAAATCCACCAAACCCATATATAATATAACGCCCGAAAAAAATCCGCATAATCCGTGTAAATCCGCGTTCCATTGCCTTTAAAATCCGCAAAATCCGCGTTCATCGCCTGCTGTGCCACGCTCCCTCTGTGCCTCTGTGCCTCTGTGTGAAAATCTTTTTGATAAATAATGAACGTAGGTAAAGCGTATAACTTCCATTCTCTAGTTAAAAGATTTTTTCACACAGAGGCACAGAGGGAACGAGGCACAGCAGAAGCGAGAACGAATCCGAAAAAATCCACCAAACCCATATATAATATAACGCCCGAAAAAATCCGCGAAAATCCGCCAAATCCGCGAAAATCCGCGTTCCATAAATCGCTCCACAAAGAAGCTGTCCATACAAAGCACCACAAAAATATATAAATAAAAGGAGAAATCACATGAAAAACCAAAGACCAAACCAAAGAACACCTCGCACACTACTTGCATTATTACTAACGCTACTGCTAATTCTACCCTCAATTTCCGCTTGCACAAAAGACAGAACGCAAGACCAAGCACAAGCACAAAACCAAGTACAAACCCAAGTACAAACCCAAGCACAAGGCAATTCCCAAACACAAGACCAAGCCCAACCCCAAACCCCACAGCTCCAAACCCAAGCCCCCCAAACCCCACCGAAATACATATTCATGTTTATCGGCGACGGCATGGGCTTACCACAAGTAACCGCCTACGCAAACTTTATGGGTACAATAGACTACGATTTCACAGGTACACAAAAAGACCCAACCCCCGAAAATCCGCCTATTCCGCTGTTTCCGTCCTTTGTACACTTCCCTGCCACCGGCTTGACCGCCACGCAGGACGCGTCTAAGTTTATTACCGATTCGGCTTCGGCGGCCACGGCGATTGCCTCGGGCGTTAAGGCACTTGACGGCTCGCTTGGCGTAGACCCCTTCGGCGAGCCGTATCCGTCGATTGCCACAATATTGCAGGAACAAAAGGGCTATAAAATAGGCATTATCACAAGCGTGTCGCTCGACCACGCCACGCCCGCCGCCTATTATGCGCATAGAATGACAAGGCGGAATTATTATGATATAGCCCTAGACCTTGTGGCGAGCGGCTTCGATTATTTCGGCGGCGGCGGCTTGAAACAGCCCTACGGCGAGGACGGCGCGCCAAGCATATGGCAGCTCGCAGAGGAAGCGGGCTACACCGTGGCAGACACCTATGAAGCAATCGCGGCACTAACCGCCGATAGCGGCAAAATTATTGCTATTTCCCCCGAGCTGGACGACGATTTCGGCGATGCGGCTCTGCCGTATGCCATCGACCAGTACGGCGACCTAAAGCTCGCCGACTTTGTACGCACTGGCATAGACGTATTAACCAACGACACAGGCTTTTTTATGCTCGTAGAGGGCGGCAAAATCGACTGGGCTTGCCACGCCAATGACGCGGCGACCGCTATTTGGGAAATACGCGAGCTAGACGCGGCTGTGGCTGTAGCCTTAGAATTTCAAGAAAAATACCCCGAGGAAACACTAATAATAGTCACAGGCGACCACGAAACAGGCGGCTTGTCCAACGGCTACAATTTAACCGCCTACGACACTTTTCTGTCAGTATTAGCCAACCAGCATGTATCGCTTACGCGTTTCTCGTCCTATTATGTCGCAGAATGGCGTGAAGCTCAAACGCCCTTCGAGCAAGCAATGTGGGACGTAGAGGGGCTATATGGGCTTACCTTGCCTACGAATGAAAGCCGCTATGCCGAGCCAGCGATTTTGCTTACCGAGCGAGAAGTAGAAAAGCTACGCGCCGCCTACGAATTAAGTATGCTGCCCTATGCCGAGCGCGACAACCAATCGGAGGCATATTTGGCAGAATATGCCGCAAACCAGTACGAGCCGTTTCAGCTTGCCATTACACGCATTTTGGCAAATAGGGCGGGGCTTGGGTGGTCTACTACTTCACACTCCGCGCTTCCTGTGCCTGTGTACGCTACAGGCGTAGGCGCAGACCATTTTGCAGGGTTTTATGATAATACGGATATATTTCATAAAATAATGAAGTTGACAGAGTAAATTCGCACATTAAAAATCGCCGAAGGCGAGCCAAAAAAATGGAGGAATAGAAATGAATTACAAAATAACTCAAGGCACGGCGTTTCCGCTGGTAGAAATTACCCTTTCGCAGGGAGAGGAAATACAAATAGAACGCGGAAGCATGGTACACCATAGCGGCGATATTACGCTAGAGGGCAAGATGAACAGCGGCGGCGGCGGAGGGCTTGGCGGGCTTGTAAAGGCTGTCGGGCGTTCGCTTGTTAGCGGCGAGAGCTTTTTTATCACTCGCGCAACGGGTCAACGCGATGGCGCGGTTATTGCTATAGCCCCTGCGTTGCCTGGCGCGGTGCGTGAGCTAAGGCTAGGCGAAAGCCAGTGGCGTATTCGTGACGGCGCGTTTTTGGCGTGTGACGGAGCGGTGTCCTACGAAATAAAGCGGCAGTCCATAGGCAAGGCCCTATTTGGCGGCACTGGCGGCTTCTTTATCATGGAATCGCGCGGTACTGGCAGTATGCTAGTGAACAGCTACGGCGATTTGCAGGAAATAGAGCTGGACGGCACGCGAAAATATATAGTAGACAATACCCACGTAGTCGCGTGGAGTGCTTCGTTGGATTACGATATTCGGGTAGCCTCGGGTACATTTGGCTTTACTACAGGCGAGGGGCTAGTAAACGAATTTCACGGCAAGGGTACAATTCTGATTCAGACTAGAAATATACAGTCATTGGCGACATCAATGATTCCGTATTTGCCGAAAAGTGGGAGCTAGTGCGAAAAAGAGGAACACGGATTTAAAAGATTATGGAACGCGGATTTACGCGGATTTAACGGATTTTCGCGGATTCGTTCGGACGTGTTTTTAAATCCGTGTAATTAAAAACTAACGTACTGCTCGTATTTCTGCTGTGCCTCTCGCCCTCTGTGCCTCTGTGCCTCTGTGTGAAAAAATCTTTTTGACAAATAAAAAACCTAGGTAAAGTGTAAAGCCTCGTTCTCTAGTTTAAAAGATTTTTTCACACAGTAGTTCGCACAGAGGCACAAGCAGAGGGAACGTGGCATAGCAGGCAATGAAACGCAGATTTAACGGATTTTAAAAAACACCCTCGAAAAAAATCCGCGAAAATCCGCCAAATCCGCGAAAATCCGCGTTCCATGCCTTTAAAACTCCGTGTCCCATGCTTTAAAGAAATGAGGTAATTCCATGGAAAAGTTAAATTTTGTAAGCACACTAACCAACGACACCCTAACCCTAACCATAGGCGGCAAGGTAGACTCCGACAATGCGGCGGAGCTAACCGACTACTGCGTTACGGCATGTGAAGCCGCGCATAAGAACCTAGTCTTTGACCTAGAAAGCCTAGAATATATATCCAGTGCGGGTCTACGCGTGTTATTGGCTATGCTCAAAAAAGAGCCGAATCCAGTAAAAGCCATAAACGTAAGCCAAGAGGTGTACGAGGTTTTAGAAGTGACTGGCTTCGCACAAATGCTTGAAGCAAGCCGCGCCAGACGTATTGTGTCCATTGACGGCTGTGTTAAAATAGGGCAGGGCGGACAGGGAGCGGTCTACCGCCTAGACAAGGACACCATTATCAAGGTGTTTCGCCCAGAAATGCCGCTCGCGGAAATAGAAAAGGAACGCAGCTACGCGCAGCAAGCCTTTATGCTTGGCTTGCCTACCGCTATTTCCTATGATGTGGTAAAATGCGGCGATAGTCTAGGGCTAGTGTTTGAAATGCTCAACGCCGACACGGTGGCCGCGCTTATAAATAAAGAACCCGAAAAATTGGAATACTACGCCAAGGAATACGCAAAAATGGCAAAAAAGGCGCATACCGTTGACGTTACAGGCACAGGCTTTCCAAGCGCGAAGGAAAAATGCCGCGAGGGCTTTAAGCGTGCGTTGCAAAAGGGCAATATTTCACAGGAGCAGGCGGACGGCTGTATTCGCATAGTCGAAAGCCTGCCCGAGCGCGCGAGCTTTGTCCACAGCGACCTAAACGCCAACAACGTAATGTTGCAAAACGGCGAAATGCTGCTTATCGACATGGGTACGGCAGGCTTTGGACACCCCATTATAGATGTCGCAAGCATTTACATGACTTCAGGCTTCCCTGGCAAGGCAGGCGCAAGAATAGACGAGCATGTCGACGGCTTGTCCAACGCCATGTCGCCCGAGCAGTCCTTGCGCGTATGGGAAATATTTATGCAGGAATATTTTGAAACACTCGACAAGGAAACACTAAATGCTTTAGAATACGACTGTGAAACATTTATGTTTCTTAGCCTTGCGTTAATCGGCTGCGGCGGTATAGAAATGGGTCTGGCGGAGGGCATAGTAACAATGACAAGGGCTACGTGCGAGGCGATTTTCTTTCCCGAGCTAGAGGAACGGTATGAAAAGCTCAACTACACGCTATGGGGCGACGCACAAGCAAGGGCAAATAAGCCCAAGCCCGAAAGGAGAGGACTTTTAGACAAGCTATTAAATAGGAATAAAAAAACAGAAATAACAGAAATTACACTAGATACAAAAATAAAATATATCGTAGCAAACCAAAACGCGGCGGCTATACTGGAGCGCGTACTGCCTGGGTTTACAGAAAGCCCGCAGTTGAAGCTCGCGTACGGTATGACGTTGCGTGCAATCCAGAAATTTCCGCAGGCTAATATATCCATGGAACAGCTTGAGGAAATAGGTCGGGAGTTTGCGAAGCTATAGAGTGAATATTAACGGAATTGTAGGGGAGGGGCTTGCCCCTCCCGAGGTACGCAGGTAATATATGCGAGGTAGGCTAGTGTCCATTAACGCAGAGCGAGGTAGCCTCGGGACGGTCAAGACCGTCCCCTACACAGACCTTGCAATATAACAACAACGATGTAACACGGATTTAAGAGATTCAAGGGCTTCACACGGATTAAACGGATTTTCACGGATTACGCGGATTGGCTCGTGGTAAAGTTTACGAAAATCCACGAAAATCCGCTAAGCCCGAAAGAATCCGCGTAAATCTGCGTAAATCCGCCAAATCCGTGTTTAATCAACTAATACACCACGGCTATATAGTGAACAACAACAAAAAAAAGGAGTTGCAGTATGAAAAAGATGTACAGATTAGAAAGACTATTACTGGCGTTGCTTATGGTGCTTATGGTAGCAATGCTTGCCGCCTGTGGAAAAAAGGACGAACAGCCCACAGAAGCCCCCGAAGTCACCACGGAAACCACCGCCGACCCAGCCGCAGACCCCACCACCGACCCCGACCAGCAACCAACAATAATTCTTGAAAACCCACCATCAACCCCATTCTTCGACATTCTTATGAGCGACACATACCACTTTACATGCACAACAGATGTCATAGATGTGGAGGTTTTTGCTAAGGACGGCATGGTCGCTGTTTCGGCTACACAGCGTAACGGCGATACCTCGCGAATGATTTTCCGTGACGGCAGAAACCACGGCATAAGCGATGCCGACCGAGTTATGATGATTGTGCAGGACGAAGCCCCGAGCTTTGTATTTTCCTCCAGTCAGGTAAGCTATTTAGTAAGCGGCGAAGCCGAATTTAACGGAAAAATTTTACCCTACGACCAATATATTGACTCAACTGGCCTAATAACATGGCTCTTTGTAGACGTAGAAAGCGGCGAGCTTGCAGGCCTGCGTAGATTTGCAGATAGCGGAACAGAGGATTTGGCGTTCCTATCGCTAGACCAAAACGTGCCAGACAACGCATTCGACCTGCCCGAGGACTACGAGGTAATCAATTTTGCCGAGCTTGACCTTGACGGGCTTGACCTCGAAGGGCTTGAATTTGGCGAGCTTGAGCTTAACTAGCTTGAAATTAAGGAGTGATTATTATGAGTAAAGGCTGTCTACCTACGGTTATCACCGTTATGCTATTAGCTGTACTAGCCCTAGCCCTTTTTGCAAGCTGTACAAAGCGTAATCCCACCAACGACACACCAAACGAAACCCCAAGCACACCGATTGCCGACACAACCCCCGACACACCCACCACACAAACCGACACACCCACAGAAACCCCCACCGACACCCCCACAGAACCCCCCGAGGAAATCATACTCACCCCACTGCCCGAAAACAACGTAGCGGAAAGCGCGTTTGAGCATTTCAAGGAGCTGTCCAAAATACCGCGCGCATCTGGCAATATGCAGGCGATTAGTGACTATTTGGCAGACTTCGCAGTGCAACAGGGCTTAGAGGTTGTGCAGGACACCGCGTTAAACATTTTCATCAAAAAAGCAGGTACTACTGGGCGCGAAAACGAGCCGCCAGTTATTCTGCAAGCGCATATGGACATGGTCGCCCAAAAAAACCAAGATGTAGAGCATGATTTTTCTACAGACCCGATTATCGCCGTTATGGAGGGCGACTGGGTAACGTCTAGCAAAAAAACAACGCTAGGCGCGGACAATGGCGTGGGCTTGTCTATTATTCTTGCTATATTGGAAGCTACTGACATTTCCCACCCGCCCATAGAAGCCGTAATCACCACAGACGAGGAGGTCGGCATGACTGGCGCGGCGGCGTTTGACGTTTCCTTGCTTACAGGCACGCGCTTTATTAACCTAGACATGGAGGAGGAGGGCGTGCTTACCGTAAGCTGTGCAGGCTCTGCCGATGTGGAGCTGTCCGCGCCCGTGGAATATATGCCGCTTCCAGACGGCTTTGCTTCGTATGCAGTAGAAGTAAAAGGGCTTGTGGGCGGTCATTCTGGCGTAGATATTCACAGAGGGCGCGCAAACGCGAACGTGCTAATGGCACAAGCCCTAAACCGAATCGGCGCGGAATTTTATTTATCGTCCATAGACGGCGGCACGGCGCGTAACGCGATTCCGCGTGAATGTACGGCGGTGATTGCCTTTAACGAGGACGATTTTGACACGGTTAATTCCGCTATAAAGCAAGCCGAGGCGGCGTTTCTTACCATTTTTGCCGAATACGGCGAGGACAGCATGTCTATTTCGCTTGTACCGCAGGACAGCGGCGAGGTTATGACTGCCGAATCCACCGCGCGTGTGTTAAATACCATTATGCAAATCCCCAACGGCGTTATTTACATGAGCGCGGACATAGCTGGGCTTGTGCAAACGTCAAGCAATTTGGGCGTAATCACCACCTCGGCGGACACGGTAAGCATGTCGATATATCCGCGCAGCTCCGTGCCGTCGGAGCTAGACGCGACACTGGAACAAATGCAAGCAACGGCGGCATTGCTAGGCGTGCAAATGGACGTAGGCACACAAACTCCGCCATGGCCGTACAAGCAGGATTCGCCGCTTCGTGTTAAAATGGTGGCAGTCCACCGTGCCATGTACGGCTGGGAGCCGTCCGTAGAGGCTGTTCATGCAGGGTTGGAATGTGCGTTGTTTTCTGGTAAAATGCCTAATGCCGACTTTATTTCGATTGGGCCGAATATCGAAGCAGGACACAGCCCAGACGAGAGATTTTCGTATTCGTCATATGTACGGTTTTGCGAATTTTTAGTTAGGGTGTTGTACGAACTATAAAATAGGAGGGTTATCATGGACGATTTTACCATGACACTGGACAAATCTCACGCCGCAGGCCGCAAATTCAATTTAAGGGGGCGAATATCCGCCAACGAGGCAAATATTCTTCAACACAAGCTAGAGCATGAATTTTTAGGAAGCTGCCCGAATATGGTTCTTAATATGCGGCAGGTCACATTCATAGGCTCTGGCGGGCTTAGGGTTCTCTTGATGTTCTACAAGAAAGCAAAGGCAGGCGGCGGCAGCTTTTACTTAGAAAGCCCGTCCGAAAACGTAGTAAATGTTTTAGGCATGACGGCGTTAGACCAAATGCTATTAAGATAACTATTAAAAAAGGAGAATAAAAATGACAATTACCCAAAAAGCAGAAAACGGTACTTTAATTCTTACACTAGAGGGCAGACTAGATACTGCTACCTCGCCACAGCTACAGGACACGCTTCTTCCAGTATTCGGCGAAAATAAGGACGTAGTCCTGGACTTTTCCAAGCTCGCCTATGTATCGTCGGCAGGGCTTAGAGTATTGCTCATGGGACAAAAGGAAGCGCAGGGCAAGGGCGCAAGCATGAAGCTAAGTAACGTATCAAGCGACATTATGGAAGTATTCGAGATGACTGGCTTTTCGGATATATTGTCCTTTGCATAATGGAGGACAATGGAAGTTTTATAAGGTCAATAATACGCAAGCAAGGCACGCTTAACATACTGGCGTTGCTCGTGTCGGTCGTAGGGCCTATTGTGTGCACTAGCCTTACAGGCGCGTATTTTGGTCGTGATGGGCTTGCGATTATGGCGTTATGCTCGCCGCTGTTTTTGGCGGCATCGTTTTTTGGCTCGCTTCCTAGCGGCGCGCAGATTTTATGCTCTGGCTTTATCGCCAAGGACGAGCTGGACAACGTAGACAAGGTATACAGCGCGACCTTGGTCGTCACCTTTGCCGTGGCGGTGGCTGTTTCTGCTGTGCTTTTGGTGTTAAAAATCCCCCTGCTTACACTCGTGGCAGGGGAAATAAGCCCCGAGCTGTCGGTGTATTACACGTACTTTGTGTCATATGCCTTTGTTACTATGTTTGCTTATATTCCGCTGTATTTCAGTAAGGTGGTAGGCAGACCCGAAATCGGGCTGTTGATGACCGTTACCATGTCGGCGGTGTCTATTGTGGCGAGCTTGTTACTTATCCGCGTTTTGGGCATTTCTGCCATTGCGTTGGGGCAAGCTATCGGCACGCTTGTGGGGCTGGCGGCTTCCATGCTACGGCTACGCAAGTATTTCACATTCAAAATGCCTAGGTTTAAGCAGCTGTACCTTTTGCCAATGCTTGCCGCCAGTAGCCCTCTTGGGCTGTCGCGCCTGTATATGCTCATACGTACAATTTTGCTAAACGCATTGTTCCTAAGCCTAGGCGGAAGCGGCGCGCTGGCGGTGTATGGCGTGGTGGCTATGCTACAGCGGTTTACAACGGCGGCGGTCAACGGCGTTTCGCAGACCCTCGTACCGCTAGTAGGCGTTTTCCACGAGGAGCAGGACACCACAAGCATAAAGCAGACCATGAAATCCGTGCTAATCTACGGCAATTCGCTGTTGCTTGCTATCGGCATTGTGCTTTGCGTATTCCGTTATCAAATTGCGGCGGCGTTTGGGCTTACTGACGATAAGGCGTTGTTTGCGTATGCCATGCCGTTTTATGCGGTGTATATCGTGCTGTTGCTTAACGCGTCTGTGCTGTCCTCGTATTACAACGCCACCAGGCATATGTTTTTGGCTAATATCATACCGTTTTTGCAGGAGCTTGCGCTTATTTGTGCAGGTGCGTATACCCTAGCGGCGGTTTTTGGCATAAACCAAATATGGGCGGCGTTCCCTATTTCCAGCGCGGGTACGCTAGTGGTGCTATTTGCCGCGTTGCTTGCAGTCAAGCACAAAAACAGGGCGCTTACTATTCCGTTACTGCAAAATAGCCGATTGGAGCGTGACGGGCGGTATATTTCCTTCTCTGTAGATAGCCAAATAGAGCAAGCAAGCGTAGCCGCCGAGCGAATCAGCGCGTTTTGTGAGGAAAACGGCGTTTCGCCTAAGCAGGCAATGCAAATATCAATGTCGCTTGAGGAGCTAATTGTACTAATTATTAACCACAATAAGCGTAATAATTTCTCAATATCGGTGCGTTTATTTTTGCTGTATCCGCTTGAGGAAAAAACCGATAGGGACGGCACAATTATTCTGCGTATACGTAACGCAGGCGACAGCTTTAACGCCATAGAATATTATGAAAAAAATATAGCTGATGACATTGAAAAAAGCATAGAGCTTATGGGCATGAAATACATAGTCCAGGCCGCGAATGTCATTTACTACAGACAAACCTTTGGAGTGAATAGCCTTGTCGTGTTACTATGAGAAGCCCTTTTGTATAAGAGCCGCCGCCGACGGCGATTTCGAGCGTATAGCAGACTGCTTTGCACAGGTACGCGGACGTAACAACTATGTTGCAAATATGTACGAGCCTGATTTTTTGCGGAACAGCGGCAAATATGAGCTGTTTGTGGCGGTGAGTGAGGGCGAGCTGGCTGGAGCTATGGGAATAACTCGGGATTTGTTTTGTCCTGATTCGTCTTGTGATAGGACGCTGTTAGGGCTTCGAGGCGATATTCCCACCATAGGTCAGTCGGAGAAAAGGGGCAACGCCCCTAATGTTATGTGTTTGTTGTCTGTTATGCCGTCCTTTTTGGGGAAGGGCGTAGCCAGTGCGTTGCTTGAGCATGTACGCGACACCCTGCGTGGGCGTGACGTACCTGCCGTCAAGGCAAAGGTAGTCACAGACAGCGCCGCCGTACAGCATATTCTGGAAAAGCTAGGCTTTACGCCCACAGGCCTACTGCTCGGCGTAAAGGACGGCATAAACAAGCCCATTCCCACTAATGACAAAAACTCACTAGCCGTATATGTCGCAAATAAAGCGGTGAAAGATGTCGGCGTGCTGTATATACCCGTTGGGCTTCATGCTATGGCGGAGGGGGTGTATGGAGAGCTTGGTGTGGTGGTTTGTTGTATGGCGGAGGCAAGCTCCCCCTGTAGGGGACGGACTTGTCCGTCCCGAGTTCCGCAGGATTGCAGTGTAGAAGCAAGCACTCCCCACGATATGCAGGGCGGTCAATCCCCCTCCCTACAACAAAACTTTGACGAACACAACAAAGTCCTATATACTCAAATTCTACACTTCGACGATTCCACGCTTTCCGCACTAGAACGTGACGGCGCGACCTCCATTGTCCTACTTAACATAAACCACCCATCAGCCATAACAGGCTTTAACGCGCTACAAAACGCAGGCTACAAATTCTGCGGCTTCGACCCGCTAGGTAGCACCTGCGAGAATGTTATATTTTACAAGGGGCTTGCTACCTTGGCAGAGATTAAAAAAACGGACAGACTAGAAGCAACAATGAAACGCGTATTTAACGAATTTTAAAGGCATGGAACGCGGATTTCCGCGGATTTAACGGATTTTCGCGGATTCGTTCGTGCTTCTGCTGTGCCTCTCGCCCTCTGCTTTGTGCCTCTGTGCGAACTCCTGTGTGAAAACCTTTTTGACAAATAATAAACTTAGGTAAAGTGTAGAGCTTCTTTATTTAGGTTAAAAGATTTTCACACAGGAGTTCGCACAGAGGCACAGAGGGAGCGAGGCAGGTCAGAGGTACGGACGTAAAAAAGTGTGTTATAACACGGATTTAACGGATTTACGCAGATTTCACGGATTTTGTCCACGCAAATGACTAAACGGCGATATATTTTACCACAAGCCAATCCGCCAAATCCGCGAAAATCCGTTAAATCCGTGTTCAATAAATCATTTGTTAAACCACGAATTAAAGGAACTTGCAGGTTTTTTGTAGGGGACGGATTTATCCGTCCCGAGGTACACACGTTCGTCAATTCGAGGAGGGCAACGTCCATTAAAGCAGAACGAGGTAATCTCGGGACGGATAAATCCGTCCCCTACAACCACCCTGCGACAAACGCACGAAGCGAAAATCCGCGTTCCAATATTCTTACTAAATAAGGAGTTTTAACCATGAAGCGTTCCATTTTCAAAAAAATCCAGAAGCAGGTGCTAATAAGCTCTATCGTGGCGGCGTTGGCGGTATGCTTGGCGGCGGTAGCGTGTATTGTCGTTATGCGTGACAGCTTGGTTACCACTAGCGGCGAGCTAGGCTCGGCGGCGGCTAGGGATAGCAGAGATGCCCTAGAAACACAAATGGAGCGCGCTCTTATGACACTCGCGGACAACCGCGCCACCATAAGCGACCAAAAGCTAACCGCCGTAGTGAGAATGATAGACGGAATAGCCTATAATTCGAGCGAGGTCGTGTCAAATCCACATAACTATCTGCCGCGCTCGGTGGACTTTCCAAACGCCGACAACGCAGGTATTACCGTGGCACAGCTTAGGCTTGCCGAGGGCGTACATCTTTCGGAGGTGCAAGCCACGGCAGGGCTAATGGGCAATTTGTCCGAGCTTCTTATTTCTGAGCATGACGCGCTAGACTATGTACGTTCTGTATATCTCGGCACAGAGGACGGCGTATCGCTTTCCGCGGACGGGGATTCCGATAAAAAAACTAATGTGTTCGACCCGCGTACGCGCGGCTGGTATCAGTCTGCCAAGGAAACGGGCGGACTAATATGGACGGACGTTTTCGCCGATGCTACGGGGCGCGGGCTTACGATTACCTGCGCCAAGCCGTTTTATGACGAAAACGGAATATACGGCGTGGCGGGCGTAGGCATGTTATTAGAATTTCTTAACGAAATAGTCGTGGAAACCACGGTAGGGGAAACAGGCTACGCGTTTATCACAAACGAGCATGGGGAAATGATAATATCCGACACCGTAACCATAGACGAGAACAACGCAGTTATTAGCAGAAATGTGGCGGAATTTCTGCCGCAGGACACAGTGACGGATATGCTAAACGGCGGCACCAATATTAGGCAGGTAGAAATAGACGGCGAGCTTTATTTGATTTCGTACGCGCCGCTTTCGGCGTTGCCGTGGAGTCTGGCGGTAGTTATGAGTGCAGACGAGGTAATCGCCCCTGCGTTGAGCAGTGAGAATAACATTATCGGCATGACTAGAAAGGCAGTAGTGGGCATAGATAGAGTTATTTTGTTCGCGCTGGGCGTATTTGTGGCGGCGTTGCTGCTTACCCTGTACGGAAGTGCGATTTTGGGGCGTAGGCTGTCGGCAGGGCTTGCCAAGCCTATAATAGAGCTAAGCGAGGGCGCAGGAATAATCGGCGCAGGCGACCTAGAGCATAAGCTAGACATCAAAACAGGCGACGAATTGGAAGCAATGGCGTGTGCATTTAACACAATGATAACAAATATCAAGGTAATCACCGCCGAAAAGGAACGCATAGGCGCGGAGCTAGACGTAGCCACACAAATTCAAGCGAGTATGCTTCCCTCCATTTTTCCGCCGTATCCCGACCATGACGAGTTTGACCTTTTTGCTTCCATGCAGCCTGCAAAGGAAGTAGGCGGCGATTTCTATGACTTCTTCCTTGTTGACGAAAATACCCTAGCCGTAGTAATGGCGGACGTGTCTGGCAAGGGCGTACCCGCCGCGCTGTTTATGGTGATTGCCAAAACGCTAATCAAAAACAACGCGCAATCGGGCAAAAGCCCCAAGGAAGTATTTGAGTCAGTAAATAACATTTTGTGCGAAAATAACGATGCCAATATGTTTGTTACGGCGATTTTGGGCTATCTGGACATTCCCACAGGCAAATTTACGTTCGTGAACGCAGGGCATAATCCGCCGCTGCTGCGTAGCGGAAAGGCTGGCTTTGACTGGCTGAAAACAAGGCCGGGCTTTATTCTCGCAGGCATGGAAGGCATGTCATACACACAGCACGAGGTACTATTGCAGCCAAATGACGAGCTATTCCTATACACGGACGGCGTAACCGAGGCGATGAACAACGAGAAAGACTTGTTTTCCGACCCGCGCCTATTGGAAACAGCAAACAACCATTTAGACCTGCATCTTAGCGAGTTTACCAATTTAATTAAAAAGGAAATAGACGACTTCGCCGAGGGCGCGGAGCAAGCCGACGATATTACTATGCTATCGTTGCGGTATACAGGGGGTGGCAAATGAAAGAACTAATAATCGGAGCCAAGCTAGAAAACATGGAGCGTGTCATGGCGTTCGTGGAAGCGGAAATCGCGGACTGTCCGCAGGAAATTAAAAACAAGCTCGCGATTGTTGTGGACGAGATTTTTTCCAATATCGCCAAGTACGCCTATTATCCCCAAAGCGGCGATGCGGTCGTGCGTATGTCGGTGGGCGACGAGATTGTTATTGAGTTTGCGGACAGCGGCGCGCCCTACAACCCACTAGAAAAAGCCGACCCCGATATAACGGCAAGCGCGAGCGACCGCGAAATCGGCGGGCTAGGTGTCTTTATGGTAAAGAGGATTATGGACGAGGTGAGGTACGAGTATCGGGACGGGCAGAATGTTTTGGTTTTGCGGAAAAAAATTTAATGGTGATTTCGATTAAAGCTGGTTTTTAAACCACGTTTCCTGCCGTTTTGCATAATTCCTAGTAGCCTGTTGAATTTTGGCAATCGCTTCCTCCTGGGTAAGCTCGCCGTCTATCAATTGTACCGTTTCTTTATAGCCTATTCCTTGCATTGACGCAAGCCCCTTGCCGTATCCTTTTTCCAACAAGCCACGCACTTCTTCTACAAGCCCTGCCTCAAACATTCTAATAGTGCGTGCGTTTATACGCTCATATAGTTGTTTTCGTTCCATAGAAAGCAGAATAAGCTCGGTATCGTAGACAAGTTTTTTTTCCCTTTGCTCGGCGTTATGCTCCGAAAATAGCTTGCCTGTGAGCTGGCAATACGCCAACGCCCGCGCCACGCGCTTTATATTGTTGGGGTGCAGAGTGGCGGCGTAGGCAGGGTCGGCGGCGGCGAGCTTGTTATGCACAAGCTCCGCGCCGTAAAGCCGAGCCTCGTCCTCTAGCCTTTGGCGGAGTGCGGCTTCCTGCGTATGCGCGGTATTTGAAAACTGCGCGCCGTAGATGACGGCGTTTATATAAAAGCCTGTTCCGCCTGCCAAAATGGGGGCTTTTTTGCGTGCGAAAATTTCCTCGATAAGGTCATAGGCACGCGCTTGAAATTCTGCGGCGGAAAAGCTCTGGTCTGGCTCGATTATACTAAGCATATGGTGCGGAATACCTGCCATTTCCTCCTGTGTCGGCTTGGCTGTGCCGATGTCCATGCCCTTGTAAACCTGCATAGAATCGGCGGAAATTACCTCGCCGTCTATTTTTTTTGCCAGCTCGATTGCGGCGGCGGTTTTTCCGCTTGCGGTCGCGCCTGCTATTACATAGAGCTTTTTCATTTTTTACCACTTCCTCGAAAATTCACGTTTACAGCCTGTGATACATATATTACCACATGTCTTTTATCTTGGGGAGATGTTAAGGCTATGCGTCAGTACAAAATTTTAGGTGGGCAGCGATTGTCGGGCGAAATCGCAATCGGCGGCGCAAAAAACGCCGTTTTGCCGATTATTGCCGCCGCCTGCCTAAACCAAAGCGAGGTTTATATACACAATTGTCCGCGCATTTCCGATGTGTTAGATTCTGTGGAAATTTTGGAATGTATCGGCTGTAGCGTCGAGTTTTTGGGAAATACGCTGAAAATAAGCTCCAGCGCGGGCTTAAAGTACGATGTTCCCGATGAATGTGCAACAAAAATGCGTTCCTCGATTTTGTTCCTGGGCGCGTTACTTTCGAGGGAAAAGCGAGCAAATCTCGCGCTTCCAGGCGGTTGCAGTATAGGCGAAAGAGCCATAGACCTGCATTTGCACGGCCTCGAATTGATGGGCGCGAAAATTACCAGAACCGAGGAAAAGCTGTTTTGCGAAACAGAGGGGCTAAGGGGCGCGAAAATCAATCTGGCGTTTGCGAGCGTAGGCGCGACAGAAAATCTGATGATTGCCGCCGTGAAAGCAAGGGGCGAAACAATTATCGAAAACGCCGCACGCGAGCCGGAAATCGTAGACCTTGCCAGATTCCTAAAAACGCTAGGCGCGAATATTCGCGGCGCGGGAACAAAAACGATTGTAATAAAAGGCGTAGACCGCCTTAATTCCCATGCCTCGCACGAAACCATGCCCGACAGAATAGTGGCGGGTACGTATCTTCTCGCGGCGGCAATGACAGGCGGCGAAATCACGCTCGCGAACGTAAGACCCTTTGACCTCGCGCCGTTTGCGTCCTACCTCACGGAAATGGGGTGCAAGCTATACCCCGACGACAATTGCGTGTCGCTGGCCGCGCCAAAACGCCTTCTCGCCGTGCCGCGAATAACGACCAAGGTTCACCCAGGCTTTCCCACCGATATGCAGGCGCAATTTGTCGCCGCGCTGTCTATCGCGGACGGCCAGAGCGAGGTCACGGAAACCATTTTTGAGGAACGCTACAAGCACGTACAGGAGCTACGCAAAATGGGCGCGGACATTCGTCTAACCGCCGACAAAAAAACCTTCATAACCAAGGGCGTGGAACGCCTGCACGGCGCGACAGTAACGGCGCATGACCTACGCTGCGGCGCGGCGTTGGTGCTTGCAGGGCTTGCCGCCGAGGGCGAAACGCTCGTAAAAGATGCGCAGTATGTAGAGCGTGGATATGCTAGCTTGGAGAGTGATTTAAGGTCGTTGGGCACGGAGATTTGTTTGGTTGGCGCGGGGGGAGAGGCGGTTTTTGGTGGGGGGGCTTTGGTGGGAGGGGCATCGCCCCTTTTCTCCGACTGTTCCTTGGTGGGAATGTCGCCGCGAAGCCTTGACAGCTTTCGCGTATAAGGTTGCGGTTAATCGTGGGGGGAGGTTTGGGTCGGCGTGTGGTGTTGTCTGGGAAAACGACTTAGGCAATACTTTACTGCTTGCTTGGTGGGAATGTCGCCTCGAAGCCTTAGGGAGGTTGTTCCTGTTCTTTGAGTGGTTGGTGGTGGGGGTGTTGCTACGGCAAACGCATGAAGCTAAAATGTGTGAATCAAACACGAATTTGGCGGATTTAAGAGATTCAAGGGATTCACACGGATTTAACGGATTTTCACGGATTTTATCTAGCGTGTCTTTTTATCCGCGTAATCCGTGTAAACCCGTTAAATCCGTGTTTGATAGCCTTTTGTAGGGGACGGATTTATCCGTCCCGAGGTACGCACGTTCGTCAATTCGGGGACGGGCAACGTCCATTAAAGCAGAGCGAGGTAATCTCGGGACGGATAAATCCGTCCCCTACATTTAGGCGGATTCACGCAGATTTATGCGGATTCTTGCACGAACGAATCCGCATAAATCCGTGAAAATCCGCTGAATCCGTGTTTAATTCACACATTTCGGCTTCGTGCGTTTGTCGTGTAGCTTGACTGACTATAAGTCGCCGATAATTCGCCGAAGCTACCAAGCCGCTTTTGTATCAGTCATTCCCGCCCCCACGCACCAACGGCAGCCCACTATCAAACCCCCAGAACCCCTCTGCTTGCTTAACAAAAAAGTGAACATACGCCAACCCGAGAACAACAACCAACGTACACAGCACGCCGCCCTCTACACCAAACGCGCCGCCGGTAAGCCACTTTGAGCCTGTAAGCTCGATTATTGCAAGGGAAGCAAAGCTCGAACCGCTTACGGGCATACCGTAAATAATGCCCGTAAACAAATTCCATGTGATGTGAAGGCCTATGGGTGCCCACAGCCTGCCAGTTTTCGCGAATAGATAGGAAAATAGTACGCCAAAAAGCGCGATATTGATAACTGGGAGCAACGCGATGTTATGGTTAAATAGGTGTATTAGCCCGAAGATTGCAGACGGCACAAGTACAATAAGCCACTTGTTGCGTGTGGTTTTTAGTACGGTCATCATTGCGCCCCGCGTGAGAATTTCCTCGTAAATCCCCACGGAAAGGAAAATGACGAACACATTCCAAACGGCGGGAGTGAAGATATTAGCGAGGTTAAGCTCTGTCAGCTGTGCCGCGCCTACCGCCAACAGGATAAGAACCACTAGCGATGCTACGGCGATACCAAAAAGCAAGCCGAAGCCCATTTGCTTGAGGAATCCTGCCTTGTATAGCCCAATTTGTACAAACGGCCGATTATAGACAAGTTTGAACATCAACCACAGAAGCCCAATCATAAGCGCGCCTGCGAGTACGCGAAATAATGCCGTGCCAAAAACGGCGGCGAGAATTTGGTTGCCAAGGTCGGGGCTTCCGCCGATTTTTACCGCTAAAGAAGCGATAGCCTGTGTCAGCTCGGCTACACAAAACCAAGACGCATAATAAATTGCCATTATCAAGGCAAGCGCCCACCCTGCGCGGATTTCGCCGTGCTTGTTTTTAAACAGTATCATTTTTAAACCTCGCAATCAAAATAATCAAACACGTCGCCGCCGTCATTTCGCCTAATTGCGGCGGCGATAAACGCCTTTGTGGTGTCCAGCGATTCGGCAAAATCGGAAACATAGCCGCCGCCCGCGCTTTTTAGCTCCTTTAGCTTATAAAACAGCGCGTCCTGCGACACAGCGGTAATCGCATCCATTTCGCTGGCAAAGTCGAAAATGCCCTTTCTGAGATAGGCGTACGCCTCGTCCACAGATTTTACCGCCATCAGCTTGGACAGTGCCAGCGAGTCTATGTTCATTTTTTCAAGGCTGTTTGCCCTTGATGTCGCGGCAATATTTAAACCAACAATGACACCTAGTATTATTTTGTTGATTAGCCCCTGCTTTAAATCCTTGCGAGCCTTGAATACCTCGAATATCTCGTCCAGCATTTTGGTGGCGGTTTCCGTATCGCCGTCCATGGTCGCCTCAATCAGCCGCTGTTCCTTGTGCTTGGGGTAGGCGTATTCTATGTCGCTTGTGCCTAGGCAGTCGGCGTGGATAACGCTATTGTAGCCGAATACGTGCGTGGCGTTGCAGGCGCGGGCGGCTTCCTTGCGGCAAACGGCCAGGTCGCCTGTTTTCATTCTCATTCGGCTTATTCCGATTGAAAACATGGCGTTTGTTTCCTTTAGCAAGCTAAGGCGCAGCTCGTTTGCTATGGAAACGGCTTGCTCCTTGCTAGGCGATTTATCCAGTATTAGGCAGAAGCTGTCCCTATCGTAGGGCAACACATATGTGATTTTTAGCTCTGTAGCGGCTTTTTTTAGGGCTTTTAGGGTTTCCTCGCGGTATGCGTCCACGGCGATGTTGAAAATGACGTACCCTGGTTCCCATAAAAACGAGCGTGACAATAAAACCGCCGCGTCCTCGCTAGGCATAAAGTGGTTGCCTAGCAGGAATCGCAGGGTTTGCTCCCTTATTTCCTCAGAATCGGACACAGCCTCGGGCGGAATGGCAGTCATGCAATTTTTCAAGGCGGAATCAACGCTTTTTATAAGCGTAACACGCGTAATGCTCGACAAAATGGGCGATATACGCAAGTCGCCGCCCACGATAATCAGCTTTACACGCGGAAAAAATATGTCCGTGGCTTTTAGCGTAAGCAGGGCTTCATTGTCAATTAAATTTGCCGCGCATAGTACAATGTGTACCTTTTCTCGTGTCAACAAATAGACCATTTCGGACAGGCTGTCGCACTCCGGCAGGGCTGTAAATCCGCGCTTACTTACCTGCGACCGCCACGCCGCGCCCTCGGCCTTGTCCTGGTTGGCTACAAGAACACCTAGCATGTTATCCCCCCTCAAAATTCCGCAGTTACAATCATTTCTACCTTATTATTCCTCACGCCGATGACTACGTCCTTAGCAATGCTTGCGATTATGGATTTTTCCAGTTCGTCCCATTGCTCCTGCTTGGCGTGCGTGTTCATCTCGTCTTGATATTCCGTAAACGAGAAAAAGGATATTAGCCCCATACTGTCATAATATGGAACAAGCCCTTGGTCGTACGTAGCATCATTCAAGACAAGCGTTTCAAAAACATCGGTAATTTTGCCAAAGAATCCCTTAGCCGCTTCATTTTTTCCGCTACTGGAAAGGGATAGCATTTTTTCCTTTTGCTCGCCGTTTACAAAGGTGTCTACCTTTAGGTTTAGCGTAAAGGTATTTCCCTTGCTTTCGACAAAAAATTCATACTCTATGCCCGAAAACAAACGCACGGTAAGCCCTAGCATTTCCTCCGCAAGCAAGCGTAGCTTGTCCGTGTGGGCGTGCTGTAGTCCGCAGAAATTGCCGATTTTTTCGACCTCGGACAAGATTCCTGCGATTCCGTTTTTTTCGGTATAAATGTCAGATACCATGTTTTTCACCCTCTAATCCTTTATCTTACAGGAAAATCAAAAAAAGTGTCGGGATATGGCTCGTCGTCAAGGGTATAATGCCACCATTCCTCGTCATAAATCCTAAAGCCTGCGTCCACCATTGCATTCTTGAGAATTAGGCGGTTGCTTGCTTGTTCCTCGGTGATAAGGTCGGTTTCGTGATGTGAAGCAAGCCCAAAAAAGTCGAACGGCGTACCCATGTCCACCTCTTTGCCCGTCAACAGCTCAACAAGGGTCAAGTCGATTGTGCTTCCCCGCGAATGTCCCGAACGCTCGGCTATGTAGCCATCGGGGATAATGCGGTCTTTGGCTATATCTGGATAAAAATATTCCTTTGTGGCAACATCGTCTGGGTCTGCCGCCCAACGCACAAAATGGTCAACCGCGCCCTGCGGCCTGTACGTGTCAAACACCTTGATTGCGTAGCCCTGCGCCTGTAGCTCTGCGTTGACTTGTTTTAGTGCCTCGGCGGCGGGTTCGGTGATAATGGCGCGCGGCGCGAGATAGTCGTCAACACGCGCCCCAACAAAGTTATACGTGCTGAAGTAGCGGATTTCGAGGATAGCGTCGGGGACTGCATCTGTTACGTAAACGAAGCCTTCTGGTAGGGGGGTGGGGGTGGTTTGTTGTGATTGTTCTGGTTGCGTTGTTTGTGTTGTTTGTTCTGTTTGTCCTGTTTGTGTGGTTTGTCCTGTTTGTTCCGTTTGTTCTGATTGTTCAGATTGCGTTGTTTGTTCTGTTTGTGCCGCTTGTTCTGATTGCGTTGTTTGTTCCGTTTGTACCGCTTGTTCTGTTTGTGGTGATTGTGCCACTTGCGACACTTGTTCCGTTTGTGGCGTACAGCTTGCGAATAACAAGAGCATAACAGCTAAGGCAGCCGTTAGCTTGATACCCATTGTTACAATGCTTCTTTTTTGTTTACTCATTTTGTTCCTCCTGCTTTTTTGATTTTTTGATTCGCGCTTGGCGATGATTCGCCCTCGGCGATTTTTCTTTGCATGTGTGACTTTACACACTGTACACTATCGTTATCTTCCACACTGTACTGTACCATATTGTAATGTATTGTAGCAAGCCCTGTATAAAAATAAACGCGACAAACACATGGACGGCAAAAGCGTGTAATTTCTTCGGCTTAAAAAGGTGATTAAACGCAGATTTAGCGGATTCACGCAGATTTACGCGGATTTTCCCACGAGCCAATCCGCGTAAATCCGCTAAATCTATGTTTAATTTACACATTTTGGCTCCATGTACTTGTCGTGTAAAAATAAAAAGCAGGCCTACAAGCCTACGGTGAAAATATTTAGAATTATAGCAATTTGAATAATACATGATGCTAGTGTATAATGTTGGCAAGGGGTAGTGCAAATGCCACTGACACTAATACCAATTTACAACCTAAATACAGCTAATAAACTTGTCTTTTTACCGCAATACTTCGTCGCAAAAAACCTTGCGTACTCCTAGCACGCATCGATTTTTGGTCAGCGTGCGACATTGCCTAAGAAAACCACTTAAACAACACCTTACTACCTGCTTATCCCACGCCTTGCACCAAAAATCCGCACAATCCCAGTACCGTTTTCAACTTAAACAACCATAGTATATTTTTACGTCAATAGGAGTTAGGTCTATGAAAAAAATCTTAATTCTGAAACTTATGCTGTTACTTGTCGTTTCCTGCACTCCAGTCAAAAACACAACCACCACAGAGAATAGCGAATATCCGCCGTCCTTACAAGCAGAACTACCTACATTTGACCCATTAGAGCCTACAGGGTGGGACGTATTGCACGATGTAATAGACTTAGAGCAGGCTAGAGAATTTATTTTTAACAAGGGTAAAAATATTGTCCACGAGGTAGATTCCTTTATTGCAGGGTTTGACCTAGGCATGACGTTAGACGAAGCTGTTTTGAATTTCCAAAATGAAGAATATACTGAAAATATCATAGATAATGCGGGTTTTACTAGCAAAGAAGTTACGTTCGGCGGCATAACATTGACGTTTTGGGACATTGGCTTTGACGATGAATGGATTATAATGGCTATAGACGTATTTGGCACAGAGCTTGAAACAGCGAGAGGGCTTCGTGTGGGTGATACGGCAGAAAAGGTGTTTGACTTGTATGGGACACCAGTAGCTGTCGTTGATGCGGATAATCCGTGGCTTCCAAACGCTTGGCAATATCGCAGGGAACTGGGAGATATATACATTACCTGCAATATTACGGTAGTCGATGGTGTCGTTCAGCGAATCCGATTTAATGGGTTTCCTTGAGAATATAGATGTATAGCTATAAAAGAAATTCTACACAAGTATAGACAGGAGCATATATATGAAAATCCACATAAACCAACTAGGCTATAAAGCCAACTCCACCCCCAAAAAAGCCATTATCCCACAATCCACCCCCACCACCTCCCCCCTCACCTTTGAAATAATCTGCACAAAAACAAACAAGCCCGTATTCCGCGGAGAGTGCGGCGAGGCCATCTACGACACCGCCTCCGCCTCCATGGTACGAGTCGCGGATTTTTCCGATTTTAACGAACACGGCGAATTTTTCGTAAGGGCTGGCTCTGACACCTCTTATACGTTTGCGATTAACGACGAGCCGTACAAGGGCTTGCGCGCCGCGCTTTTGGAGATGTTTAATTACCAAAAATGCGGCGTGGCGATAGATTGCGGCGTTTGGTCGCACCCGCCGTGTCACGACTCACTAGCCACGGTTTACGGCACTGACAGAAGGCTGGACGTTTCGGGCGGTTGGCATGACGCTGGCGATTATGGGCGGTATATTGTCCCTGCGGCAAAGGCGGTCGCGGATTTATTATTGGCGCATGAACTCGCCCCCGACAAAAATTTACTGGAAACGGTCTGGTTTGAAATAGAATGGTTCTTGAAAATGCAATGCAAAAAAACTGGCGGTGTGTATCACAAGGTTAGTTGCAGGTCGTTTAACGCAATGCACGAAAAGCCGCACGAGGAAAAGGGCGAGCTGGTTATTTCTCCCATGTCGCTGACAGCTACTGCCAATTTTGTCGCGACAATGGCTATGGCGGCGCGTTTTTATCCCGAACGCAGGGAGCGGCTGCTTTCCGCCGCGTGGCGCGCGTGGCTTTGGTGCAGAGAAAACAGCGGTATGCGCGGGTTTGTGAACCCACCGGGAATTTCCACTGGCCCATACGGCGACAAAAACCCCAACGACGAGCTATTCTGGGCGGCTTGCGAATTATTCGGCGCGACTGGAAGCGAAAAAGTGCATGGTTATGCCAAAAATAGAATATACTTAGGCTTAGGGTGGGCGAACGTAGGCACCTACGGCATAATCGCCTATTTACGCAACCCGAACGCTTCGTCCGCAATCGCGGCAAAAATGAAAAGCAGGCTATGGCTCGAATGTGAACGAATAATGAAAAATTTCGCGCGCGAACCTTACGGAACCTCGCTGAATAACTTCTTTAGGTGGGGTAGCAACCTCGATGTGGCAAACAACGCAATGCACCTATTGCTATACGACCGCCTCGTGGAGCGGCGCGCCGATTACAGGAACGCCGCCATGGAGCATATGCACTATTTGCTGGGAAGAAACCCGCTGTCGAAAAGCTATATATCGGGCTTCGGCACGGATTCGTTGCAAAATCCGCACCTGCGAACGACCGTAGCGGCAGGCGCGACATTCCCAGGGCTTGTGACAGGCGGCCCAAACGCAAACGCCATAAGAACAAACGATGCCGCATGGAAAAAGCATTGCTTGGGCAAGCCGCCGTCCATGTGCTATGTAGACGATTCGGATAGCTATTCCACCAACGAAATAACCATTTATTGGAATAGCCCCGTTTACTTTTTGGCTTCGGTTTTGGGTATGTAAGGAGTAGATTATGCTGGAAAACTTATTCCACAGCCCCGATTTTATATGGGAAACAGCTCGATTTATCGTCAAAATATTCATTACGCTAATTGTCGCAAAGGCATTTGGCTTATTTTGGCAACGTAGCTTTACCTCGCGTACGATTCACGCGAAATTTCTAAAAAATGTAGCCTCTGCCATTATATGGGTCGTGGGGGTTGCGTTTGCGTTAGGTTCGTTTTCGCGGTTTCAGGACATCGCCACGCCCATTTTCGCAGGCTCGGGAATCGCCGCGCTTACCATTGGCCTTGCCGCGCAGGAATCGCTCGGAAATGCGTTTAATGGGCTGTTTATTTCCGTTTTTAAGCCATTTGAAGTAGGCGACAGGGTACACCTTGTAGGCGCGAACATAACGGGCTTTATCGAGGACATTACACTGCGGCACACGGTTTTGCGGACATTTATGAACAGCCGAATAATTATCCCCAACTCCGTGATGAACAAGGAGCTAATCGAAAATTCCAATTTTTGTAACCCTCGCGCCTCGTCCTTTGTGGACGTAATCGTGTCGTACAGCTCCGACATCGCAAGGGCAAGCGAAATAATCGCCCACGCCATAGGCGAACACCCCGATTTTGTGGACACACGCACACCCGAGCAAATGAAAACCACGCCCAAAGTCCCCGTGTTTTTGCGCGCGTTGGGAATTTACGGCGCGGAGCTAAGAGCAAGCATGTGGACGGAAACAATAGGCAACAATTTTGCCGCCTGTAGCGGCGCAAGGAAAACAATTCTTGCGGAATTTGAACGGCATGGGATTAAGATTGCGGAGTGGGGCGTGAAGCCGCAGATGCCGTAAGTAGCCTACTCCGCAATCCCAATAACCAGCCCCACAGTACGCAGCCCCTCGGGCTGTGCAATCTGCTTAGGTGCAAACGCCTTATTAAGCGATTCCAGATAAACGCCGTTTTTGTAGTCGCGCCTAAGCCGTTTGCAATATGCCTCGCCCTCGTACACAAATATGCCTACGTTGTCTGGCTCTACCCTTGGCACGGCTTTGACAAACACAATGTCCTTGTCGCAGATTTTTGGCTCCATGCTGTCGCCCTCTATTCGTATACAAAAATCCGCGTGTTCGCTGACCTGTGTCGCCATAAAGCTCATTTCCTCGTAGTCGTGGCTTGTGTCCGACAAATAACTGCCAAGCCCTGCGCTTGTGCGTTGCTCGTAGACCCTTAGCACAATCCATTTATCGTCAATTATGGGCTTTTTTACCGTATCTGGGCGCGTGTTCAAAAAGCCTACGCGCTCGACCTCTTTTTCCAAAACGAGGTCAATCATTTCCTTGCCGTGAGTGTCTAGCTGACGGTATTTTTTTATGTGCAGGTTCTCCGCCTCGCTCAAATTGGCTATTTCCTCGGCTTTTTTGCGGTTGTCGCTTACGCCAAGCAAATAGTCAATGCTAACGCCGTAATACCGCGAAAACAACTGCAAAACCTCGGAATTAGGCATACGGAAGCCCGATTCATAGTTGGCGTACGTGCTGTAATTTACTGGCAGCTTTGTCACTAGGTCGCGCTTAGACATTCCGTTTTCCTTGCGTAACGCGCGTAATCGGTCGGCTATCATGGTGTGGCACTCCTATCTATGCACTTTTTTGTGCCTAACATTGCTCCACGTCTAAATTGTTCTACATAAAGCGTTTCATTTGCGTTCAGCTCAAATTGGAACGCAGATGTAATTATATCAATATGCTCCTCGCTTTTAAAGTCCCGCATTTCAATTATTTTCATACCATTCAATGAATCCGCAGAGAGTAGCCGTCAAATATAGTCATAAATAAAAGCAACGATAATACACAATAAATAAAAGCCCTCTGTGAAAAATGGAGCGGGGTATTTGTGAAGAATAGAACACGGATTTGCGCGGATTTTGCGGATTGGCTCTTGGGAAAATCCGTGTAAATCTGCGTAAATCCGTTAAATCTGCGTCTTATTACCTTTAAATCCGCGTAAATCCGACAAATCCACGAAAATTCGCGCTCCATGCCCTTATACGTAACAATCAACAAAGCATGAACATTCCCCTCATTGTAACGGTTAGTCCCCTATCGGCATAAGATGTTTGGCATAAAGCCATAAAGCCGAGGGCGTTGAAACGACAGCGCCCCCTAGCCATAGGAGGAAACAAAATGAAAACAGGTTTTTTAACGGTAAAAACCATGTCAACGGACGGAAAGCCCATTGCTGGCACAAAAATCACAGTTTTGGGCGGCGATGAGGTACTGTACGAGCTAGCTACGGACAAACAAGGAGTAATGGAAAAGGTGGCGCTAGAAGCGCCGTCCAAGGAATTTACGCTAGACATGGACAGCGACGAGTTTCCATATTCTGTCTGCAATGTGCGCGCGGAGGCGGCGGGCTACACAACCGTAACCGTACACGACGTGGCTATTTTTGATACAGAAACTAGCATACTGCCCATTTCCATGCCCGTCGCCGCTGACGAGCAGAGCCAGAATATTCACGTTCCGCTGCACAATCTTGTTTCCAAGGAGCCGCGCAGAATGGAGGGCGGCACGGCTTCCGCTACGCACCAAAAGGAGGTCGTAATCCCCGAGCTTATAACCGTTCACCTCGGCCACCCCAACACCAACGCGAAAAAGGTCACCGTTCCATTCCTACAATATATAAAAAACTGCGCAAGCCACGAGATTTATCCCACATGGTCGCCCGCCTCGTTGGAGGCAAATATTTATTGCATAATCTCATTCGCGCTTAACCGCATTTACACTGGCTGGTATCGCAGCCGCGGGCATGATTTTGATGTGACAAACAGCACTCAGTTCGACCAAGCGTATGCGGACGGCGGCCACACCTATGGGGCAATCGACCGAATGGTTGATATGATTATTAACAGGTACCTTCGCCGCGAGGGTCATATTGAGCCGCATTTTGCGGAATATTGTGACGGACGGACGGCAGACTGCCAGGGTCTGAAGCAATGGGAAAGCCTCGCGCTTGCCGAGCAGGGCAAGGACGCGCTGCAAATTCTGCACAATTTTTATCCCAAGGACGTGCAAATCGTGGAAACAAAGGCACGCACGCGTAGGGCAACGCCGCACAGAGAAGCCGCAAGCCATAAGCCCGCCCCCGAATGTAGCTGCTCGCATGTTCTGCCGTACCCCGGTTTTCTGATTAGGGTCAACGCGCGCGGCGACTTTGTCGCGCAAATTCAACGGTGCTTAAACGCCGTCAACAATGCGGGCTTGAGGGTAGACGGCATTTTCGGCCCGCGTACACATGCCGCGGTTATTAGCTTCCAGCGGCAGCATGGGCTTAGTGTGGACGGCATAGTCGGCCCGATTACGTGGGGGCATTTGATGCGGCTGTGCGGCTGTGGGGTTGTGGGGGCTGAGAATGGGTGTGGTTGTGCTTGTGGGGTTGTGCGTGGGTATGAACAGGGACACGGACACATGCCTGTGAATGAAGCTGCACATGAACACGCACATGCCCTAGTACACGTACCCGAACATGAAGTCACGCATGGACACACTCATGCCCCTGCACATGAGGTTATGCGTGAACACACCCACGTCACACATATGCCTACCCATGAGAATGAAGCCGTACACGTACCCACACATGAAGCCACGCATGGACACACACACGCCCCTGCACACATGCCCTCACATGAATCCACACACGGACACACTCACGCCCCCCTTCACATGCCCTCACACGAAGCCACGCATGGACACGCACATGAGGCTATGCGTGAACACACCCACGTCACACATATGCCTACCCATGAGCATGAAGCCATACACGGACACACACATGAAGCCACGCATGGACACACTCACGTCACACATATGCCCACCCATGAGCATGAAGCCACACACGGACACACACATGAAACCACCCACGAACACCCACCAAGAATCACCCCCCACCCACTAGAATTTGTGCCTAATTTCCCTATCGTAAACAACGCAGGGACGGAGTTTACCCAAAAAACCATCGGCAATATCGAGCGTGTAGACGTTGGCACTTTTTACGAGAAAGCCGAACTAACCGAAACAGAAAAGCACCTAAATTTGCACAACCTGCTTCTGTATCTCTTAGTACGTGAAATGAAAAAGCAGTAGGAGGCATAGCCCCTTTATCCGATAGCCGTTGATGCTTTGCGTTTAACGCAAACTATCAGCTTGGTCGGCGTACGGTGTTGTAGGGGGCGGATTTATCCGCCCCGAGGTACGCACGTTCGTCAATTCGGAACGGATAACGTCCTATCAATTTGGTGTGTGGAAACCTCGGGGCGGATAAATCCGCCCCCTACGAAACCTTGCAAATTCCCTTAGCCAGTAGCGTAACAAATGATTTATGGAACGCGGATTTAACGGATTTTCACGGATTTTTTCAGACGTGTTTTTAAATCCGTGTAATCGTGGTCGGCGCGCGGTGTTGTAGGGGGCGGATAAATCCGCCCCCTACAAAGAACCGTGTGGGTTTTGCCGTTCGTGCATTTGCCGTTCGTGCATTTGCCGTCCGCGCGTTTGCAGTGGGGGGGCAACGCCCCTACCTCCGCAAATACCTAGCTCTATCCAGCGCGTCCTTTATCTCCAACGAGCGGTCGCCTGCAAGGCTCTCTAAGTGATGTACAAGCTCATGGTGAAGCACTTCTTTTAGCTTCTCGCGGAAAACGCGCGGACTAACACGCCCATAAACCGCCAAAAGCGAGCCGTAATGAATCGTTACATATCTGCCCAAGCCGCGCGGCTGTACGTGATATTGACCCAAGATATACAAGCCGTCGTCGTCAATAATCGTTTGCTCGGTAAGCGTGTAGCCGCCATTTAAGCCATCGAAAATAGCCTGCGGCAATTCACAGGCTATTTCGTCTAATACAATTTGTGCTTCTTCAAAGGTTAGCAAATTGACCGTCCTTTATCAGACCTGCCTTAGAGAGCGTATTCCTCTAGCACATGCTGGTTTAGCTCTTGGCTTTGACAGGCTTCGGCAATTTCGCCCGCAATTTTTACTTTAAGCCCTATTTCTTCCCATTCATCTTGGGTTAAACCGAGTTTAGGCTTTAGACTGCTCCATGTGGTTAGAGATTTTACATACGCGTTATTCATTCAACTCACTCCTTGAAAGAAAATCCCTTTGATTCCTTTTTGCCTGTTCAATTTCTTTTGCAGGGGTTTTATTTGTCTTTTTAATGAAATGGTGAAGCAAAACCACCTTACCCTTTTGCCAGTGAAAAAAGAAAATCCTGTCATTTATTGGTCGCAGCTCCCAAATATCCCCATCTATGTGCTTAACATACGGCTCTCCTATTTTCGCCCCATGTTCCTCTAAGATATTAAAATATTGGGCAATCTTCTTTAGCTTTACGCGCTCATTTTTGATTGCTTGTGCGTTTTTGCTAAGTTTTATAATATATTCCTCTATGGGGCTTACACCCTTGCTGTCGCGGTAAAATATCAATTCAAACAAAATAAATTATCCCCCATTTCATAAGTATTATAGCTTGTTAGTTATAATACCGCAACGCCGTCCTCACCTTCCCCTATCATACCCCTCCACCATCTCCAAAAACCCACGCCGATGTCCATGCTCGTCACTTCCTATACTATCATTCGCCATAGAAATAACAAGCGGAATTGTCGCTGTTCTATTGTGTTCCGAGCTACGCAGTATATGGCCGAACGCCGCCACTGCCGCCGCAAAGGTAAATTCGCTTGTGTTGCTTGTCAAAATTCGTTCCGTGCCTGCGGGGACTTCCACCAGACGGCTTGTCGCCTCGCCTGGGTTATGGTAGCGAATACGCACGTTAAACAAATCGCCGACCGCCCTTTCGCGTAGCTTTAGCTCGAACATGATTACGAGGTCAGAGCCTACGCCCACCTCGCCCGCGTCGCGGCTGTCGTCGTCAAAATGGCGGTTGTCCATGGTGCGGTTTTCGTAGCCGATTAGGCGGTAGGATTCCACCCTGTCGGCGTTAAACACTATTTGCGAGCGTACTTCTTCGGCAATCACAAACAAATTTGACGTTAATTCTTCCACAAATATTTTTCGGGCGGCACGCAAATTGTCAATGTAATGATACGCTCCATTTCCGTTTCGCGCAACTGTTTCCATTGTCGAGCTAGTGTAATTTCCTACGCCAACGCCCAAAATTGTCATGTGAATGCCCTTGCCGCGCTGCTCGTTCATCATGCGCTCCAGCTGCTCCACCGAGGACACGCCCACGTTAAAATCGCCGTCCGTGGCAAGAATTATGCGGTTATTCATTTCGCTGTTAAAATTCTTGTTGGCAAGCTCGTACGCCTTTGTAATGCCCGGGCCGCCCGCTGTGCTTCCATTTGCTTCCAAGGAATTGATAGCGTTCATTATTTTTTCATATTCGTTGCCGCGAACGGAATCAAGCAAAACCTCCGCGCTTCCTGCGTACGTAACCACGGAAACAATATCACGCGCGTTTAGGGTTTCCACCAAAACGCCAAACGCTTCCTTTAAAAGAGGCAGTCTGTTGGCAGGCGACATAGAGCCTGAGGTGTCAATCAAAAACGTAAGATTGTTGCCAGGCAGCTCGTCGCGGCTTATGTCCTGCGCCTTTACCCGCACAAAGGCAAGGTGTCTGTCCGCGTTAAACGGCGACCGCCCAACCTCTGTATACACCGCGAACGGCGAGCCTGTAGCCTGCAAAGGGGTATCGTAAGTAAAATAGTTAAGCATTTCCGCCACGCGAACAGCATCAGACGGCGGCCGCGAGCCGCTACTGATGTACCGCGAAATCGTGCCGTACGAAGCCGTGTCAATCTGTAGCGTAAACGAAACGGCGGTTTCCTCCGCGGTAGAAACAACCGCATTTTCTACAATGGGAATGTAGCGTTCGGTGTTGTGGAAAAATTGCTCTTGTTCCCTGTTGTGGTAGGGCGGTGCTTCCATTATGCCGAAGTCGGCGCGTGAGGCGTAGTCGTAGGAGAACTCCAATTCAATTGACGGTGCGGAGGGTGCGGCAGGGGCAGGGGGTGCCATTAGTATGGGGGATTCGCCGTCTGCTTGGTCTGGTGGGGGTGACATGGGTATATATGAATCACCTTGTGGTGGGGCTTCCATGGGAACGACATCAGAAGCGGAGGACGGATATGATGTGGGTGCGGGTGTAGGCATGGGGGAGGGTGTGGCGGTAGTGTAGGACGGTGTGGTAGCGGTGTTGGGGGAAAGGCTAGGCTCGCGGCTAGAGGAGGTCATTGTACCGTTGGTTTCGGCTCTTGTTACAATGCCTGCACTCTCTATACCAGTTTCGGTTACGGTTTCAGTTGTGGTTGTGGTGTCGGTTGTAGTTGTAGTTGTAGTTTTGGGTTCGGTTTCATCTTCGGGCAAGGGGCGTATACATATTTCGAGGTCATCGTTATCAAGTATGTTATTGTCGGTTTCGCTGTCCATGGGTATGATGTTGCTTATTTCGTTGTACGCGGTTTCGTTGCCGTCCTCTATAGCTAGGGCTAACGGCATTTCATTGAGTTCAACCTCGCCAACAGCAAGCGAGGGTTCAGAGGTCGAGGCTTGCCCCTGTCCGCCAGATAAATCCCCACTCGGAGCTACAGCCTCGCCGCTACTTTCTGTTTGCATACTAGATTGACCAACAGCGCCCTGCGGCTCTTGTGTAGTTTCATTTTGGCTACTACATGCCCCAAACGGCACTAATAGCACAAAAAGCAGCATTACAAAATACATTCTTGTCGCTTTCATAATTTTCCTCCTGTTTTTAGCTCGCCCTCGGCGATTTTTAATGTGCAGTTTTGCACGACTTTAGTGCTTCACACATATAAACCGTAAAGGGGAGGGAAACATTACAGGTGTAATTAAAAAAAGTTGGAACGCAGGTTTTAAAGGCACGGCACGCGGATTTACGCGGATTTAACGGATTTTCGCGGATTCGTTCTCGCTTTTATTAAAAATTAACGGAACTCGGATTACGTGGATTTTTATTTTCACGGATTTTAAAGGCAATTGAACGCGGATTTCGCGGATTTTGTCCGCGTAAACTACTAAACGGCGATATATTTTCTCGCGAGCCAATCCGCACAATCCGCGTAAATCCGTTAAATCCGTGTTATAACACACTTTTTTACGTCCGTACTTCTGCTGTGCCTCTCGCCCTCTGTGCCTCTGTGCCTCTGTGCCTCTGTGTGAAAATCTTTTTGACAAATAAAAAAACTTAGGTAAAGTGTAAAGCCTCGTTCTCTAGTTTAAAAGAATTTTCACACAGAGGCACAGAGGGAGCGTGGCACAGCAGGCATTGAACACGGATTTAAATATTGCGTTTGTTGTGGGGATTTGCAGGTTTTTTGTAGGGGACGGATTTATCCGTCCCGAGATACGCACGTTCTACAATTCGGGGCAGGTAACGTCCATTAACGCAGAGCGTGACAACCTCGGGACGGATAAATCCGTCCCCTACAAAAACCGTTACCGTGTCCGTTGATACGCAAATTGCGTGGTTTTTTATTTACGCAGATTTTAAAGGCATAGAACGCAGATTTAAATATTGTGTTTGTTGTGGATATTTGCAGGTTTTTTGTAGGGGACGGATTTATCCGTCCCGAGGTACGCACGTTCGCCAATTCGTGGCAGATAACGCCCATTAACGCAGAGCTAGGCAACCTCGGGACGGATAAATCCGTCCCCTACTGCGTTCGTTAATTTGGGGTGGAGTGGTGCGTGGGTAGGGTAAATGGCGGTACGAATTGTAGGGGACGGATTTATCCGTCCCGAGGTACGCACGTTCGTCAATTCGTGGCAGGTAAACGTCCATTAACGCAGAGCGTGGCAAACTCGGGACGGATAAATCCGTCCCCTACGTCCGTCACGGTATTCATGCGTTCGTTAATTTGGAGTGGTACGTGGGTAGGGTAAATGGCGGTACGAATTGTAGGGGACGGATTTATCCGTCCCGAGGTACGCACGTTCGTCAATTCGGGGCAGGTAACGTCCATTAACGCAGAGCGTGGTAACCTCGGGACGGATAAATCCGTCCCCTACAAAAACCGTTACAGTGTCCGTTGATACGCAAATTGCGTGGTTTTTTATTTACGCGGATTTTAAAGGCAATGAAACGCGGATTTAAATATTGCGTTTGTTGTGGGGATTTGCAGGTTTTTTGTAGGGGACGGATTTATCCGTCCCGACCCCTGCGCGTTCGCCAATTTGCGGCGAGTTACGTCCTGTCAATTTGGTGCGTGACAACCTCGGGACGGATAAATCCGTCCCCTACAAAAACCTACCTGCCAACGCAACCAACTCCTGCTCGTCACTAGCGGTAGTAAGCACAAGCTGTAAGCCGTCTAAGTCAAAGAACAAGATACTGTGCGTGCTTTCGCTACGCATAAAGGCTGGGCGTTCGTTAATCAAAATCTGCCTAAACTCTCCGCCAGTGCTGTCATAAATGGGTTCACCTGCAAGCACAGCTATGCTGTTCCCCAAATCGCTCTCTAGGTGAAAAATGGTTATCTCGCCGTCATAGTCCGTGCTGATTATTTTCCAGCCCTCGGGCAAGGCGTAGCCAAGAAGCATAATATCCCAAGTTTCCTGCGGTTCGGCGTGTGTTTCGGGCTGTTCGGCGTGCGGCTCTGGCGGTTGCTCGGCTTGCGGCTCTAGCTGTATCTCCTGCGGCGGCTCTGATTGCGGCTCTATTTCTGCGTGCCTTTCTTCCTCGCCTACCTCGCCCAACATCTCGCGAGCCGCGCCTATTTCGTACACCTCGTCCACTTCGGATAACACCCCGCGAGCCAAGTCCATTTCATACACCTCGTCCGCCTCAACCAACACCTCACGAGCCGCACCAATTTCATACACCTCGTCCGCCTCCGCTACCCGCATTTCTTCCATCACCATATCATCTACCACCACATTACCATCTACCACCACATTATCCCCCACCAAAGAATTATCCACAACCAAAGGCACACTCATATCCTGCATATCCTGCTCCCTATTCCTAAAGAAGCTAGTAAAATCAAAAAGCGTATTAGCCAAATAAAGCACAAGCAAAATAGAGGCCACCATTAGCCCACGAGAAGCCAAGCCCCTAGTAAGCCCGCGTTTTTCGCTTGCTCGTTCACGCAATAACGCCACCTGCATTTTTCCGTTAAGCAATTGCTCGTCAAAGCCCTCAGGAAAGCCCTCCGCGGCCTCGTCCGCCTCACGCAAAAGCTGCGCCTCACGCAAAAGCTGCGCTTCACGCAAAAGCTCCTCGCCCTCCGCCTTCGCATATTCCACGGCGAGCGATTTCAATAATTTTTCGTCTGGATAATGCTTCATTATCACTCGCCGTCCTTTCCGAAGTTTTTCGCCATGCCAAGCAGCCTTTTCTTAGCCCTATGCAAACGAACAGTGACGTTATTCTCGGTCGTGTTCAGAATTTGGGCTATTTCCTTATGCGGCAAATCGTGGGCGTATTTTAACAAAAACACTGCGCGCATTTCCTCGCTTAGTCGGTCAACCATTTCCACCGCGCGCGCCGCCTCGTCCCGCTCGGAAACGGCTTCCTCCAGATTGAAGCTGTCCGCGCGCTCGTGTTCGCTGTCTAGCGGAATTTGCACGAGCTTGTTTTTTTTGTTATACAAATCAATGGCGGTATTTTTTACAATTGTTACCAAAAATGATGCCGTCTGCCCAGAATCGGGTTCGGCTATGCGGTGGATATTGCGGTACACTCGAATAAACGCCTCGCTTACTGCGTCCTCTGCCAGTGAATAATCCTTTAAAATGTCGTATGCCTTACGCCACATCAGTTTTTTGTACTTTTCATACAAATATTCAAATGTGTCCCTTTCTGCGTCCGTTTCAAAAGAGAACAGAGCGAGCATATCCGTTCCTCCTAGTATTACCGCTATTCTTGTTGAAATATTACAGCCTGCAAGTCCTCAATGCTTCGCAGTCCGTAAAACAATAAAAATTCCTCCGAAGTGCCAAGCAAAATAGGGCGGCCAGGCGCGTCGAGCCGCCCCATTTCCACCACAAGCCCCCATTCCATAAGCCTGTTTACGCCGTGGTCGCAGTTTACGCCGCGTATGCTTTCTATTACGCCGCGCGTGACGGGCTGTTTGTACGCAATAATCGCCAAAATTTCAAGCATAGACTGCGACAACGCCTTACGCGGCTTTTTGTTTAGCAATTTTTGGATAGCAGGATAATAGGCAGGGTTGGTACATAGGCGATAGGAATCGTCAACCTCGCGAAGCTGAATACCCGCGTTTTCCTTTTCGTATGTATTTGCGATATTGTCCAAAATAACACGCGTAAGCGGAATGTCACACTCCAAAGCCTCGGCGATTCTGCTTATATGCAGGCTCTCGCCGCTGGCAAAAAGCATGGCCTCTATCGTTTTTTCTCGTTCGTTAGTGAGGTTTGGCATGGGGTATGCTCCTAGTGGTTATTTTTGGGAATTTTCAAGCCCGTGGATTGAGCAGTATTTGTAATATTGTCTTTCAGTTGCTAAAAAATTACAACATCTTTTCACAAGCTCTGGACGAGCCTTGTCGGATACAATAGCTTCATACAGCTTAGCCGCTTTATTCGCAATGATTGTTTTATTTGAGGTACACCATGATAGCTGCTCTATAAGCAAATGCTTGTAATCCCTTTCAGACTTGCTGTCTGTGGGACAGATTTTTAAATCAATTAGCGTTAAGCAGCTTGGGTGAATGGGTATCATATTGTTAAGGTTTATTACGCCCCATTCGCCCCCTTTTATTTTAATAAAATCTATTTGGTTTTTCATGCCCTTGTGTTTTGGCTTGGGGGAAGCCAACGGAGCGAAATAATTTAAGCCGTTGACTGAAAGTAAAATTCCGATAAAGGGGCGTGTGTGCTTTTCGTCATGTATGTATGGCACACATTTATCAATTTTTTGCAGAAATTTACAATAATCAACATCTGCTGTATATAGTTTAAGATTCATTTTATCCCCCAAACGAAGAATTTTCACACCGCAGACAAAGCAAAGGGTCGGCAGCTCCGACCCTTTGCTTTTTTTCAATCCCCACTCATGGTAGGGTTCACCGCTTTTTCAATTCTCACTTATGGTAGAGTCCACCGCTTTTTCAATCCCCACTTATGGTAGGGTTCACCGCTGTTTGCACCCTTGGGTACACTATTATTATATGCCAAAACAAATAAAAGTAAATACCAAGGATTGAATTTCCAAGTTTTTAACGTATAATAGGAACAATAAAGGAGTGTTACCCTATGAACCTGAACGAAAAACCAACCCCGATTTTAGACAAAATCCTAACCGCTGGCGAAATGAGAATTTCTGCCGCTTCGAGCCTTGCGGAATTGCAGGAAATAAAGGCCTCCATCGTAGGCAAGCATGGCACGCTTACCGAGGTTTTAAAGGAAATACCAAAAATGGAGCCTGCACTGCGCGCCGAAATAGGCCGCGCCGCAAATCAGCTAAAGGCACACTTTATAGAAATTCTCGACGCGCGCGCCGAGGAAATTCAGCTAAAAGCGTCCGAAATTTCCCCCGATTTTGACCTTACTGTGCCTGGCTTCGCGCCGCCTATGGGCGGCCTGCACCCGATTACGCAAATGTGCTACGACCTAAACGACGCGTTCCGCTCCATGGGCTTTGAAATTTTCACGGAAGCGGATATTTCCAGTGAATTATACGCGTTTGATAATCTGAATTTTCCGCCAGAGCACCCTGCACGCGAGAGCATGGACACGTTCTGGCTAGAGGGGCATGACAAGGGGGACGGTGGAAAACGCCTGTGTCTGCGGCCGCATTTGACGGGCGCGAGCGTGCGTTTTATGCAAACGCACAAGCCGCCGTTCCGCTTTGTGTACCCTGGGCGCGTGTATAGGAACGAGGCCACCGATGCGCGGCACGAACGCGCGTTTTTCCAGTACGAGGCATTGATTGTAGACCGCGAATTTAAGTTTTCGGCAGGAATGGTTATGATAAAAAGCATACTGTCCAAGGTTTTTGGGCGTGATATACCCGTGAGAATGAGGGTTGGCTTTTTCCCGTTTGTCGAGCCTGGCTTTGAAATAGATATGATGTGCCTAGTCTGTGACGGCAAGGGCTGTAGCGTATGCAAGCATGTGGGCTGGCTCGAAATCATGCCAGGCGGCTCGCCGCACCCGAATGTGCTTCGCGCCGCAGGGCTAGAGCCGTCCGAATATGCAGGCTTTTATGTCAATATCGGGCTAGACAGGCTAGTAATGATGCGATACGGCGTAGACGATGTACGGCTGTTTCATAGCGCGGATTTAAGATTTTTGAATCAGTTCGCGTAGGAGGGGCATTACCCCACGAAAAACGCACAGAGTCGAAATGTGTAAATTAAACACGGATTTAAAAAATCCCACATTCCCATTACACAAAATTCACTTCTGCTGTGTCACGCTCCCTCTGTGCCTCTGTGCCTCTGTGTGAAAAAATCTTTTAACTGAAGAATGGAAGTTATACGCTTTACCTACGTTCATTATTTGTCAAAAAGATTTTCACACAGAGGCACAGAGACACAGAGGGAACGAGGCACGGCAGACAATAGTAATGTAATTAAAAGAAATAAAACACGGATTTAACGGATTTACGCAGATTTACACGGATTTAACGGATTAAAACAATAACAGAACGCAGATTCGTGCGGATTTTTGCACGAACGAATCCGCGTAATCCGTGAAAATCCGTTAAATCCGCGTTTAAGCTACACTTCTAGGGCTTCGTAAGTTTGTTGTGTGGGAATATCGTCCCGCAGAGTAGTTTTTATAAGGAGCGTATACAATGAAAATTTCACTAAACTGGCTAAAGGAATACGTAGACATTCCTGCCGACCTAGAAATTTCTAAGCTGGCATATGACCTAACCATGGCTACGGTAGAGGTCGAGGGCTGGACTATCCTCAAGGACAGCTTTAATAAAATAGTAGTCGGCGTTGTGCGTGAAATAGAAAAGCACCCGAACGCGGACAAGCTGACGGTTTGCCAGGTGGACATAGGCGGCGAAACAAAGGAAATCGTCTGCGGCGGCACGAATTTACGCAAGTCTATGAAGGTGGCCGTTTCCATGCCTGGGGCAATGGTTCGTTGGCATGGCGAGGGCGAGCTTGTGGAAATAAAGAAGTCCAAGGTACGCGGCGTAGAGAGCTTCGGTATGATTTGCGCCTCGTCCGAAATCGGGCTTTTTGACCTGTTCCCATATACCGATGATGGTACAATCGCTGATTTGTCGGCGTTTGAAGCCCCTGCGGGTACAAATGTGGCAGTCGCACTAGGCATAGACGATGTGATTTTGGAAATAGACAATAAATCGCTAACCAACCGCCCCGATTTATGGGGGCATTATGGCATTGCGAGGGAAATTTCCGCTTTTTACAAGCTACCCATGAGGGCAATAAATACGCTTAGCTTTGCACAGCAAAGCCTAGAAGCCGCCGCGCCGCTAGAAATTACGCTAAAAAATCCCGAGCGTTCTCCGCGGTATATCGGCGTAAAAATAGAAGGCCTGTCCGTGAAGCCCTCGCCCTTTGAAATACAGACAATGCTATGGCGCGTGGGGCTTAGACCGATTAACGCTATAGTAGATATTACCAATTATGTAATGCTTGCCACAGGACAGCCTACGCACGCCTTTGACGCACAGCAAATTAGCGGCCATATCACCGTACGCACGGCGCGTGACGGCGAAAAGCTACTATTGCTAGACGATAAGGAATTGACACTCTGTGCCGAGGACTTAGTAATCGCAGACGATGAGGGCGCGGTAGGACTAGCAGGCGTAATGGGCGGCAAGCGCGATTCAGTTCTGGCCACTACCTCGCAGATTATCTTGGAAATAGCGAACTTTGAGGCAATGGGTATTCGCCGAACGGCTTCACGCTACGATACGCGCACAGATGCCGCCACTCGCTACGAAAAGGCAATCGACCCGCAACGCGCGGAGCTTGCACTTTCCGTGGCGTTGGAAGCGTTTACGAGCATTTACCCCGACATGAAAATGACTGCATACAGCGACAATTATCCGTTGCCCTTGGAGCGGAAAAAGGTCGAGGTGTCGCTGGACTGGCTTACTAGCCGATTAGGCAAAAGGCTAGAAAACGAGTATATAAAGGCTACCTTGGAGCTGTTGGGCTTTGGCGTGACAATAAACGGCGACACGCTATCGGTACTTGCGCCGTCATGGCGTTCCACTGGCGATATTTCCATACCTGACGACATTATGGAAGAATTAGCCAGAATACACGGCTATGAAAATTTTGAAATTGAGCCGATTATTACGTCATTCACTGGCGCGATTACCAAGCCCGACATGGACAGGACTATACGCGAATATTTTGCGTTCCGTTGCGGAATGAGGGAAATTTTTACCTATCCGTGGGTTAGAACCGAGCTTGTGAACGCTATTTTGGGCGGCGAGGCTGGTCTGCACAAGCTATCTGCGCCGCCCTCGCCAGACGAAAAATGCTTGCGTTCGTCACTGTTGCCTAATATCTGTAAGGCTGTGGCGAGCAATGTACGGCATTTTGACGAGCTTAGCATTTTCGAGTCGGCGCAGGTTTTCTTGGACGGCGATTTTGTGAGCGGGTACGACACGCGCGAGTCGCTTCCTGTGCAAAAAAGGAGCGTGGGCGGCGCGTTTGTGGGCGCGGGCGGCGATGTGACGAGCCTGTTCCGCAGGGCAAAGGGCGTACTGGAGAATCTGCCGCGCCTTGTTCATGCGGAAAATTTCTTGTTTGATAAGAAAGAAAAACCATTCTGGGCGGACGAGGTTTGCTGGCTTAATTTGGTAATGGGTGAACGAGTTATCGGTCATTTGGGCTTGCTTTCCAAAAAAGCCGCTCTCGCTTGCGGAATAAAAAATAACGCGGTTATGCTTTTTGAATTTGAGCTTGACGCGCTTACGCCGCTTGATTCTCGTACCAATAAATTTGTGCATTTGCCCGATTATCCTATGACGGAATACGATTTGTCGCTGCTTTTTGACCTTTCGGTGAAATGGCAGGATATTCACGCGGTTATAACGTCTAAAAATGACGAGCTTCTGCGAGATGTGTCGTATGTAGGCGAATATCGCGGCAAGCAAATTCCCGAGGGCAAAAGGTCTATTACGTTCCGTTTGCTAATCGGCGCGTTGGACAAAACGCTTAATTCCAACGAAATAGAAAATTATGCCAATGCGGTGGTTAAACGCTTGGCAAAACAGCTTGGGGCGGAAGTTAGGACGAGTTAAGACGAGTTAGGAGCTTTTTATGTCATCTGTATTATTTTGGTTGTTGGTTAATTTGCCTGGTGCGTTTTTCGCGCCTGTTATTCACGAGTTTACCAAGGCGCGTGTTTCGGCGGCGCTTGGCGACCCACAGCCTCGCAAGAACGGGTTTATTACGTTTGACCCGCTTAGGTTTTTTGAGCCGATTGGGTTTATTTTAATGCTTGCGTATGGCGTGGGGTGGGGTCAGCCTGTTCCGACCTCGCCGTTTTATTACAAGGACAAACGCAAGGGAATCGCGCTTACGTATATCACGCCAATTATTGCCAATTTATTTGTGGGAATGGCGGTTATTTTCTTGGCGAGTGTTTTAAGGCGTATACCTCTGGAAATTATGCAGTGGGGGGACGGGTTCTTAATATACGCGCTTACTAGGTTCGGGCGGTTAAATATTCGGCTTGCCGTGTTTAATCTGTTGCCGATTCACCCACTCGCCATGAGCAAGCTGCTACCGCTGTTTGTTTCGCCAGAAACTACCATGACGCTTAATCAGCACGAAAAGCCCATGCAGCTTCTTATGCTCTTTTTGCTTATGTTTGGCGTGCTGGACGGCATTATTGAGCCGATTACACACATTTTTATGAGCGCGGTTCTATGGTAATCAAGCTAGAGGCCTATGAGGGGCCGTTTGATTTATTGCTAAAGCTAATCAAAAAAAACGAGTTTGATATTTACGCGTTACCCATAGCGAGGGTCACGCACGAATACATGGAAGCCATCGCCGCGCTGCCGCCCGACATGGAGCAAATGAGCGAATTTTTGGTAATGGCGGCGACATTATTGGAAATAAAATCCAAAATGCTGCTTCCGCAACGTGAAAAGGAAAAGGACGAGCCGCTAGACGACCCGCGCGAGGCGCTCGCCAAGCAGCTAATCGCATACAAGCAAGCGCAGGAGCTGGCGAAATACTTACACGCACTATCACCAATGGGCGAGCGGCTCATCGGCCGCGGCGACAGAGCCGCCATTTCCGAGCTAACGGAGGAGCCACCGCCAGAGCTAGTAGCCTTGCCGCAGCTAGAGCAAATTTTCGCGGACATTATGCGGCGTGTCGAGAGCAAAATAGACGTAGTGCGTTCGGGCTACGGAAAAATGCAGAGGGAACGCTTTACCGTTTCCGAAAAAATAGGCTTTATCCGCAAGGCGTTAAGGTCGCAGGGGCGGATTTCGCTAAGCGCGCTGTTTGCCAACTGCGGCTCGCGCCATGAAATGGTTGTTACCTTTTTGGCGTTGTTGGAAATGGTACGGCGCGGGGCGGTTACTGCGGTGCAGGCGGTGGCGTTTGGGGACGTGGAGCTGGGGCTTCGCCCTTTTTCTGCGGCGGAATATGGTGGGAATGTCGTCCCGCAGAGTAGCTCCCTAGCACATGAGGAATCGCCGAACGTGGATTTTGGCGAGGTTTAAAGGCATGGAACGCGGATTTTCACGGATTTGGCGGATTTTCGCGGATTTAAAGGATTATTAAACGTGGATTTTGCGGATTTACGCGGATTTTTGCGGATTTGCTCTTGCGGTCATTAAGAATCGGGGGTGGAATATGCCAAAACTTTCTTTGAGTGGGGTTGCTTATGTTATCGTAATTTTGGTTTTTATGTTGGTTGTGGTTGTTGCGTGGGGGTTTATATCTCTTTACAGTAATGATATGCAGGAAAATTATGACAAAAATAGGCTTGGTGTCAGCGTGGGCGATTTGATTGATTTTCAATTTCATAGTAGGTATGAGGTTGATACAAGCGGAATACGCGGACGGTTTAGAATCGTTGATAATACGCCATTCACATATTTCGGACAAATTGGGGGCATTGAATCATGGAATGGCGCGTTTAATAGTTTTGCTGATGTAAGAATCGAATATGAAGATTTCGATTTTAGATTTGAAGATTACCCCGAAAATTTCTTTATATATACGTTCGGCAGGGAGCTGCTAGAAATGGAAAGCGTGTGGATACACCCACATGCACATTATGTAGAGGTGAATGTTACTTTTGCGGAAGAATATCAAGGCGACGTACTGTTCTTATATGCGATGGATAAGACTCTCATTGAATTTGGGCATCGTAGCGAATTGTATATTATGAATGGTGAGGAAAAGGTTTATATAGGTGACCGTTTACACCACCTAAACAGGATTATTCCGTTGGAATAAGGGTAGAATAAGGCACATTGAAACGCGGATTTTTCTTGCGTATTTAGCGTATTTTCTCTGATTACACGGATTTAACGGGTTTTCACGGATTACGCGGATTCGTTCGTGGGAAAATCCGCGCGAATCTGCGTTCTGTCATTGCTTTAATCCGTTAAATCCGTGTAAATCCGTGTAAATCCGTGTAAATCCGCGTTTTAATGCACTTTCTTTTCGTCCGTACTTCTGCCGTGCTTCGCTCCCTCTGTGCCTCTGTGCCTCTGTGTGAAAAAATCTTTTAACCTAAAAAAACGAAGCTCTACATCTTTACATATGTTCATTATTTGTCAAAAAGATTTTCACACAGAGGCACAGAGGCACAGAGGGAGCGAGGCACAGCAGGAAAGAAACGTAGATTAAAATATTGCACTTGTTGTAGGGATTTGCAGGTTTTTTTGGGGGATTTGCAGGTTCTTTTTTTGGGGTGGGATTTGCAGGTTCTTTTTTTGGGGTTGGATTTGCAGGTTCTTTTTTTTGGGGGGGGATTGCAGGTTTTCGTAGGGGACGGATTTATCCGTCCCGAGGCTACCTCGCTCTGCGTTAATGGACGTTACCCACCCCGAATTGACGAACGTGCGTACCTCGGGACGGATAAATCCGTCCCCTACAGGTA